>Ga0207695_10004988_pt1 | contig 17855 bp, 12 predicted proteins | sample KBSC54metaG_FD_184354 | JGI IMG/M metagenome (GOLD analysis project Ga0207695, IMG submission 184354) | Corn rhizosphere microbial communities from Kellogg Biological Station, Michigan, USA - KBS C5-4 metaG (SPAdes) (version 2) | ecosystem: Host-associated > Plants > Roots > Rhizosphere > Soil... | reverse complement strand
TGTCGCTGTCGCGCACCGCGCCTTGCAGGCGAGCCGCCACCGAACACAGCAGGGCATCGCCGAACGAATGACCGAAGCTGTCGTTGACGAACTTGAATCCGTCCAGATCGAGGAACAGCACGCCCACATGGCGGCCGCTGCGTCGGGCCTGGCCGAGCGCCTGAGCGACGCGGTCGTTCAGCAGGCTGCGGTTCGGCAGGCCGGTCAAGGCGTCGTGGCTCGCCTGATGCGCCATGCGCTCGGCCTGCGATCGACGCTCGGAGACGTCGTTCGCGACGCCGTCGATGCGAAGCGTGCTGCCGTCCGCCGACCTGATCAGGCGCGCGTGATCCTCCAACCAGCGATGAGTGCCGTCCGGCCGCACGATGCGATATTCGAGCGTCAGCGATTTCTTCTCGATCAGTTCGTTCAGGCTGTCCTGCACGCGCTGCCGGTCGTCTGCATGCACGATGCGCCACCAAAGGCTGTGGTCGGCAAAGAACTCGGCCACGGCCCGGCCATAGACGCGCTCCGCGGCAGGGTTCAGGTAGAGCAGTTCCGAACCATCGGCAGAGATCGACCAGACGACGTTGTCGATCGATTCGAGCACGCCGGAGAGCTTTTCTTCGACGCGGCGCAACTCGACGACGCGCTGCTCGAGCCGGGCGTTCGCATCGGTCAGATCGCCGCGCGCTTGTCGCAGGCCCTCGCGTGCGTCGACGAGCCCGTGCGCTGCGATGCCAATTTCCGCCTGAAGCGTGTTGAAGCTGATCGCCATGTCGCCGACCTCATCGCGGGTGCCGACACGCACCGGCGTGATGTCGACCCGGACGTGGGCCGCATCGAGGTCGCCGCGGCCGAGCGCCTGTATCGCGCGCGAGAACTCCGCCATCGTTCCGTTCGCCAGGCGCTTCGCGGTCTCGGAGACCTCGGTGGCCGAGTGCGCGATCATCCCCGGCAGCACCAGGGCCACGGTGATCGACAGCATCGCGACCGCGACGAAGATGTCGGCCAGCGCCGTCATCAGCGTGCTCTGCTGCGGCGGAAGATTGCTCACGGCGAGCAGATAGCCGGCGCCATCGAGCACCAGCACCAGAAGCATGGCACCGGTGAGCTTGATCTGCAGCGTGCCGGCCATGCCGGGCAGACCGGCTTCGCGACGGTCGAAGTAGCGGCGCCAGGCGTAGAGCACTGAGCCGGAGTACGCGAAGCCGAGGCCGATCAGCACGGTCGTCAAGCCGAACTGCTCGAAGCCCAGCAACGCCGAGAAGCCCCACGCCACGGCCGCGATCAGGCCGAGCGCGATCGTGCCGCGCGGTGCCCGATACGGCCGGTGCATGTCGGGTGCGTCACGGCGCAGCAGCCAGACCGCGACGCTCGGCAGCGCAATGCTGATCAGATAGGTGAAGTTGGCGGCGGCGATGAGCCAGATCGGGTCGCCGATCAGCAGGAAGAGGATCGCCATCGCGGCGGTCAGCAAGGTCGCGACCCACGGCGTGTCGCTGCGTGAGCGGCGCGCGAGCAGCCGCGGCAGCAAGCCGTCTTCCGACAATTGCGACAGGGCCCGGGCTGCGCCGGCGAGCGGCTGCAGCGTGCCGGAGAACATGCTGAGGACCATGAACCAGATCGCTGCGGCCTTGGCCGCGCTGCCGAAGACCGGCGCAAACGTCGGGCCGAGAACCAGCGCCAGATCCTTGCCCAGCGGCTCGCTGCCGAGGCTGCCGAGCCAGACCCCCGGCAGCACTGCGAAGTAGAGCCCGGCAAGCACGCCGCTCGCGAGCATCGCACGCGGAACCTGGCGCGTCGGATCGACGGTTTCGCCGACATGGCAGGCGGCTGCCTCGAACGCCGGCGCGGCAAACCCGATCAGATAGAGGCCGGCCATCAGGCTGGTCAGGTCGCCGAACCAACCGGGAAACGGCGTGGTCAGCTGGAACGTCGTCGCCCGCTGCCAGTCGACGTCGCCGGCGAAGATCGGCGCGAGCCCCGAGATCAGCGCCAGCAGCGCCGAAGCGCTCGCGACCGGCACGGCGAGCCGGGTCACCCACTTGATGCCGAGCAGGTTGACGAGCGTGAATGCGAGCACGAGTGCGACGGCGAGCACGGTGACCGGCACGCCGGGCAGGTACCACTCGTGAATGGCCGAAGCCGAAAGGAGCGCCGTCAGGCCGCAGGTCGGAACCCAGCCCCACCAGTAACAGACGCCCGTCAGGTTGGCGAGCACCGCGCTGTAGGGCCGGAAGGCTTCGGCGCAGGTGGCCGAGATTCCGCCGACGCGGTTCGGATACATCAGCACCAATTCGATCCAGCCCGGCGCGGCGGCCCAGGACAGCAGCAAGCCGACGATCAGCAGCGGCACGGCCGCGCTCCCCTGCCCGAGGATCTGGTCCTGGCCGGCGAACAGCGCCGCGAGGATGAACAGGCTTTGGTTGCTGCCGCCCATGGCGAGCGCCGTGGTCCCCAGCCAGCCGAGCGTGCGCGGATGGGAAAGCGACGCGGCGCGATCCGGTCGGGTGTTGAGCGTTGCTGCGGAAGTCAAGGGGTTGGCGCGGTTCGGCGGACTCGGTCGTTGCCCCAATGGCACGCCGATACCGGCAGATCGGCCTTGCACCAAACGACTTGAGACCGAGGAAGGCGATTCCGCTCTTGCTTCTCACAAACGCGCCGCGCAAGCGTCTGCAGGACTTGGAGAAATGATGGATCTGAGGATATTCAATCCGTCTCGCCATCATTGGTGTCAGTGCTAGCGATTGTCCGGACGGGCACAATGAGGCCTCACCCATCGAAGGGACGTCGATGACGCATCGAACCGCCTCCTGCAGCTGTGGCCAGCTTCAAGCTCAGGTCGGATCCGACCCGATTCGGGTCTCCGTCTGTCACTGCCTTGCCTGTCAGCGCCGAACCGGAAGTGTCTTTGGAGCCCAGGCTCGCTTCCCGTCGGCCTCGGTCACGATCAAGGGCACGAGCAAGGAGTTCGTCCGGGTCGGAGACGAAGGGACGCGCAGCACGTTCAGGTTCTGTCCTGAGTGCGGATCAACGGTGTACTACACCGCCGAAGGCCTTGAGGGCTTCATCGCGGTGCCGGTCGGCGCGTTCGCAGACCCGAAGTTTCCGCGTCCCACGTTCTCGGTCTACGAAGAACGAATGCACGGCTGGATATCCATGCCCCCGGACATCGAGCACATGGCCTAGTGTCCTGAATTGGAAGTTCGTTGATGAATCCTGTCGAGAAACACCCGGATCCGTCGTTGCGGTGCTCGCGAGGCATTGAGCCTCGCTGCGCGCCGCGCCCAGGCTGCGCGCGTTTTCGACAGGATTCGGCCATGCCGGAGCGCTTTGCCGACTTTGTTCAACGAACCTCCAACCCAGGACACTAGCTTCAAGCCGATTGGATGTCGCTGCTGCTTTCCATGCGCCAGTCGCGCGGCAGCGTGCGCGTCCGGCCGATCACCTCGACTTCGGCTCGCAGGCGGATGTCGCCGCTCGAAGCGCCGACCGCGAGGTCGAAGGTGCCCGGCTCGACGATGCGCTGACCTGACATGCCGGTGAAGCACAGCATGTCGACCGGGACGCGGAAGCTGATGCGGGCCGCTTCTCCGACGCTCAGCTCGATGCGTCGGAACGCCTTCAGCTCGCGCACCGGCCGCACCACGCTGGCCAGGCGGTCGCGCACGTAGAGCTGCGGCACGTCCACGCCGCGCTGCTCGCCGGCATTGGCAAGCTCGAAGCTCAGCACGATGTCGCCGTCGATCGGTACCGTGAGGCTCTCCACTCGGAGCCGGCGGTACTCGAACGTCGTGTAGCCCAGGCCGTGGCCAAAGGGGTAGCGGCTGCCGAAGTGCAGTGCGATCGGCGTGCCGCCGCTCTTGACCTTGTGGTTGTAGTAGTACGGCATTGCGCCGGCGTTCACCGGCACCGAGACGGTCAGCCGCCCCGACGCCGGCACGATGCCCGCCAGCACTTCGGCGATCGCCGTGCCGCCTTGCTGGCCGCCGGCGAACGCCATCACGAAGGCCGCGACCCGTTCTTCCAGGCCTCCCAGGTGGTAGGGCCGGCCGCTGTTCAGCACGACGATGGTCGGCGTGCCCGTCGCGACAACGGCTTCGAGCAGTTGCTGCTGCACCCCCGGCAGGCTCAGCGAGTCGGTATCCGAGCCTTCGCCGATGGTGCCGGTCTGGAACAGGCCGGCCAGGTCGCCGACGCAGACGATCGCGACATCGGCATTGCGCGCCGCTTCGACGGCGGCCGGGATCTCGTCGGTGCGCTGCGAGACTGGCGACGCCGGCAGCACCGGGTCGTTCAACACGTCGCCGGGGAACACCGGCGCTCCCTTGCGGCGCACGTCAATGATCGAGCAGCCGCGGGCATACGCAACGTTGTCGGCACCGAACACCTGCTGCAGGCCTTGCAGCGGCGTCACGATGTGGCTTGTGTCTTCGGTCTGGTTGTGCAGCACCACGTGGGCCGGGTAGCTGTAGCCGCTCAGCTGCGCCAGCGGGTCCGCCGCGGTCGGCCCGATGACGGCGATGCGCCGCGGTACGGAGGGATCGAGCGGCAGCACGCCGCCGCGGTTGTCGAGCACGACGATCGATTGGCGTGCGGCCTCCAGCGCCGTCGCGACGACGGCCGGCGTGCGCAAGTGCGGTGCAGGGCCGTCCTCGAAGGTCTGCTCGAACAGGCCGAGGCGGAACTTCTCGGTCAGCACGCGCGCGACGATGGTGTCGATGGTCGCCATCGTGATCAGTCCGCGCTCGACGGCCGCCGCCAGGTGCTGAGCACAGTCGTCGGCCGGCAGCTCGATGTCGAGGCCGGCATTGAAGGCCAGCGCCGCGGCTTCGGTCGCGTCGGCCGCCACGCCGTGATGCTGGTACAGCAGGCTGACCCCGACGTAGTCCGCCACCACCAGTCCGTCGAAGCCCCACTGGTTGCGCAGCACCTCGGTCAACAGGTGGTGCGAGGCGTGGGCCGGCTCGCCGTCGATGTCGTGATAGGCCGGCATCACCGAGCCGGCGTTGGCCTGCTTGACGGCCATCTCGAAAGGCAGCAGGAAGACGTCGTTCAACTCGCGCCAGCCGACGTGCACCGGCGCGTGGTTGCGCCCGCCTTCGCTGAAGGAGTGGCCGACGTAGTGCTTGAGGGTCGCCAGCAGATCGCGATGAGGTCCTTGCAGGCCGCGCACGTAGCGCGTTGCCAGCACGCCGACCAGGTAGGGGTCTTCGCCGAAGGTCTCCTCGGTGCGGCCCCAGCGCACGTCGCGCGACACGTCGAGCACCGGCGCCAGGCCCTGATGGCAGCCGAGCTCCCGGCATTCGAAGCCGATCTGCTCGGCGACCTGCTGGACCAGTTCCGGGTTCCAGGTGGCACTCAATCCGAGCGGCGACGGAAAGAGCGTGCCGTCGCGCGTCATCGCGCCCATCAGGCATTCCTCGTGCGAGAGCGCCGGAATGCCCAGCCGCGTCTCGTTGCGCAGGAAGCGCTGCAGCTTGTTCAGCGCGCGCACGCCGCTGGCGGCCTCGACGCTGCGCGTGCCGAGCGGACGAGTGATCTGGCCCATGCTGTTCGCGAGCCGGCGCTGCACCGACGCGTCGTCGCTGGCGCCGATGAAGGCTTCGCCCGGACGCGCGTGGTGCTCGCCGCTTTCCGAGAGCACGAGCCAGAACGCATGCAGCTGGGCGAACTTCTCTTGCTGCGTCATGCGCGCCAGGAGGTCGCGCACGCGCTCGGGCACGGGTTGTGCCGGGTCCTTGTAGATCGGTGTGGTGGGGCTCATTGGAGGTCTCGGATGTGGAGGGTGGTGAGGTCAGGCTTGCACACGGGGCAGGGCGAAGCCCGCCGCGTCGAACACATGGCAGTCGCCCGAGGGAATCGAGAAGCTCTCGTTGTCACCCGGCCGCGCCGGGCTGTGGCCGATGACCTTGGCGATCAGGTCCTCTTCGCCTTCGGTGCCGTCGAGATAGACGTAGCTGTATTCGCCGAAGTGCTCGACCTGGCGGACCCGGCGCGTGATCGCCGCGCTGCCGTCCGATGGGCCGGCCGCCAGGTGTTCGGGGCGGATGCCGAGCGTCACGCGGCTGCCGGCAGCCGGCGCGACGATGCCCGCGGCGAGGCGCAGGCGTTCGCCGCCGGAGTTGCCGTCGATCTGCAGCGTGATCTCGCCGCGCTCCGCGGACTGCACCGTCGCCGGCAGGAAGTTCATGCGCGGCGAGCCGAGAAAGCCGGCCACGAACAGATCGCGCGGCCGGTGGTACAGGTCCATCGGCGAGCCGATCTGCGCGACGCTGCCGTGCTCGAGCATGCCCTGGCCGGCACGCAGCAGCACGATCTTGTCGGCCAGCGCCATCGCCTCGGTCTGGTCGTGCGTCACGTAGATCGCGCTGGCGCGATTGAATTCGCGATGCAGCCGGGCGATCTCGGTGCGCATGTGCACGCGCAAGGCCGCATCGAGGTTCGACAGCGGCTCGTCGAACAGGAACACGCTGGGCTGGCGCACGATCGCGCGGCCGATCGCGACGCGCTGGCGCTGCCCGCCCGACAAGGCCTTGGGCAAACGATCGAGCAGGTGGGTGATCTGCAGGATCTTCGCCGCGTCCTGCACCCGGCGCTCGATCTCCTTCGGGTCGACCCTGGCCTGGCGCAGCCCGAAGGCCATGTTCTCGAACAGGCTCATGTGCGGATACAGCGCGTAGTTCTGGAACACCATCGCCACTTCGCGATGCGCCGGCGGCACGTCGTTCATGCGCACGCCGCCGATGTGCAGGTCGCCCGCGCTGATCGCTTCGAGCCCGGCCACCATGCGCAGCAAGGTCGACTTGCCGCAGCCCGAGGGCCCGAGGAAGACGCAGAACTCGCCCGCACCGATGTCGAGGTCGACGTTGCGGATCACGGGGACTGCGCCGCCGTAGGTCTTGTGGACCGATTGGAGAGTGATCTGAGTCATGGTCAACCTTTCAAGGAACCGGCCATCATTCCCTTGACGATCCGCTCCTGGCCGAAGGCATAGGCCACGATCAGCGGCAGCGAAGTCAAGGTCACCACCGCGAGCATCGCGGGGATGTTGGACGAGTACTCGCCCTGGAAGTCCCACAGCGCCAGCGGCAAGGTGCGATTGCCGGGCGACGAGGTCAGCACGTAGGCGAAGATGAATTCGTTCCACAGCCCGATGGCGTTGTAGATCGCCACCGTGGCGACGCCCGGGCCCGACAGCGGCAGGAAGATCTTGCGAAAGATCGTGAACGGGCCGCAGCCGTCGAGCTCGGCCGCCTCTTCGAGCTCGCGCGGGATCTGGCGCATGAACTCGGCGAGGATGAAGATCGACACCGGCAGGCTCGTCGCCACGTACGGGCCGATCAGCGCGAAGGGCGTGTCGTAGAGCCCGATGGCCTTGGTCATCAGGTAGATCGGCACCAGCGTGATGTGCAGCGGCACGATCATGCCCGCGACGATCAGCGCGAAGAGCGGCTTGTTGAAGCGGAACTTCAGCCGTGCCAGCGCATAGGCCGCCATCGCGCTGACGATCACGATCAGCAGCACCGAGAGCCCGACGACGAACAGGCTGTTGCGCAGGTAGGTGAAGAAGCCGCTCTGCAGCACGCTCGCGTAGTGGCTCCAGTCGATGTGGGTCGGCAGCGCCCACACCGGGCTGTCGAACGTGTCCTGCTGCGACTTCAGGCTGGTGAAGAGCACGAAGGCGAGCGGCAGCAGCGTGACGGCGAGCCAGCCGAGTGCGAGCGTCCAGATGACGCTGCGCGTCAGCGGCTTGGGTTGTTGCATGGCGATGCTGGACATCTCAGACCTCCGTTTCGAAGCGCTTCGTCAGGCGCATGCCGACGGCGGCGATGAGCGTGACCACCAGGAACATCGCCGAGGCGACCGTGCTGCCGTAGCCGAGCTGGAACGACGAGAACACCGTGCGGTACATGTAGGTCGCCATCAGCTCCGAGGCGCCCTCGGGGCCGCCGCCGGTCATCACGTAGATCAGGTCGAAGTAGCGCAGCGAGCCGATCACCGCCAGCATCGCCGCGGTGCGTACCGTGCCCTGCAGGTGCGGCAGCTTGATCTTCCAGAAGATCGTCGCATCGCTGGCGCCGTCGAGCGTAGCGGCTTCGCGCAGGTCGGGCGGGAAGGAGGCCAGCCCGGCGAGGAACAGGATCATGTAGAAGGGCACGTTCTGCCAGCAGATCACCGCGGTCACCGCGGCCAGTGCGTAGCTGCGGTCGCCGAGCCAGTCCTTGGCGAGCGCGGGCAGCCCGAGCGCGTTCAAGGCTGCGTTGATCGGCCCGAAGTTGGGGTCGTAGATGTTCTTGAAGATCACGCCCAGCGCGACGCTGGAGAACAGCAGCGGCAGGAAGTAGAGGATCTTCAAGGTGCGCGAGCCGCGGCCCGCCTTGTCGAGCAGCAGCGCCAGCGCCATCGCGATCGGCAGCTGGATCAGCACCGAGAACAAGCCCAGCAGCAGGTTGTTGCCGAGGGCGTGCCAGAAGAGGCCGTCCTTCGCCAGGCTCACCCAATTGGCGAGGCCGACGAAGACGCTGTTCTCGCCGAGCCCGTTCCATTCGAGCAGCGAGAGGCGAAAGCTCTGCAGCAGCGGATACACCAGAAACATCGCCAGCAGCGCGACGGCGGGTGCCAGGAAAATGGCCGGTGCGAGCTGGCGGGCTGAACGATGCCTTCGGCGCGCCAAGGGGACGGCGGCCACGGTGGCGTGGGTGTTCATGGCAGGGGTGTCCTCAGGGGCCGTGCCGGAGCCGGCACGGCGCGGTCGAGATGAATCGGGCGTGGCGGCGCCGCGCGCCTCAGCGGAGGATTTGCGCGGCCAGCGCTTCCATCTTTTGCGCTGCCTCTTCCGGCGTGATCGACAGCCCGAGCAGCGACTGCACGGTGTCCTTGTGCAGTTCGGCGAGTTGCGGCGGCAATTCCTGGTCGTACCAGTTCTGTACCGTCGGTGCATCGCTGACCAGCTTCATCACGCGCTGCATCGTCGGATCGGTCACCTGCAGGCCCTTCACCGGCACCATGCGGTTGTCGACCAGGCGTGCCTGCACCGAGGCATCGTCGACCATCGTCTTGATCATCTCGTAGGCCGCTTCGGGTGCCTTGCAGGCGGACGAAACGCTGTAGAAGTTGTTGCCCACCGAGCCGACGACGTCGCCGGCCTGGCCCTTGCCGCCCGGCACCGCCGGGAACGGGAAGAAGTCGACCTTCTTGACGAATCCCGGGTTCTCGTTCTTCATGCTCGATGATTCCCAGCTCCCCATCAGCTGCATCGCCGCCTTGTCGGAGTACATCAGGCGCCGCGACGCGCCGACGTCGTAGTCCAGGCCGTTGAAGCCCTGTGCAAAGGCGCCGGCCTTGACCAGTTCCTGCAGCTTGCGGCCGGCCTCGATGAACACCGGGTCCGCGAAGCTGCCGCCCGGCGCGCGGGTGGCCGCCTTCTGGAACACCTCGGGCCCGCCGATGCGGTCCACGAGGTACATGAAGTACATCGAGCCGGGCCACTTGGCCTTGTTGGCGAGTGCGAACGGCGCGATGCCCTTCGCCTTGAACGCTTCGACCACGGTCAGCAGTTCCGGCCAGGTCTTGGGCGGCGTCAGCCCGTTCTTGGCGAACAGCTCGGTGTTGTAGTAGATGACGGCGGCGGCGGTGTTCTCGCCCGGCAGGCCGTAGGTCTTGCCCTGGATCGTGGTGGCACCGAAGGCCGTGGGGATGAAGCGTTCCTTGAAGCCGGCGTCCTTGGCCAGGTACGGCGTCAGGTCGACCACCTGGCCGGCCTTGACGTATTCGCGCAGCGAACCTCCTCCCCAGTTCGTGAAGACGCATGGCGGCTCGTTGGCGCCGAACGCGATCTTCAGCTTGGTCTTGTAGGCGTCGTTCGGGATCTGGGCGCGCTCGGCCTTGAATCCCGGGTTGGCCTTCTGGAAGCGCTCCAGCGCATCCTGAATGATCTTGGCGGATGCCGGCTGGGTCTGGATGTCCCACTCCGAAATGGTCTTGGAATCCTGCGCGTCTGCGGCGGCCGCGCAGGTCAGGCCGGCGGCGACGAGTGATGCGGCGGTCAGCGGTGCGAGCTTCATGGGCTGTCTCCTGTAACGTTGTCTAGAAGCGGTAGTAACGTTATCGATAACGTTCATGGTGGTCATCAGTGGAAACCCGAAATTTGCGCGTTATGGCTGAGGTAGCTAACGTTATGATCCAGGTGCTGACAACGCAGAACGACGATGAACCCGAATCCTCCGACCCTTGCGCAAGTGGCAGCCGCCGCTGGCGTTTCCGCGATGACGGCGTCTCGGGCGCTGAACGATCAGCGCGGTGTCTCGCGCCAGACGCGAGACGCGATCGTGAAGCTGGCTTCAGAGATGGGCTACGTGGGCAACCGGGTCGCGCAGAAGCTCTCGTCCGGGCACAGCCGTGTCATCGGCGTGCTGGCGGATCACCTGGACAACCCCTTCGTCAGCAGCCTTGTCACGGGGGTCGTGCGCGCCGCGGCGGCGGCGAACAACGAGGTGCTCGTCTACTCGCTGGTGGATCGCGAGAAGCGCCCCCCGCACAACGTGCTCAGGCTGCTGCAGCAGTTCACCGACGGCGTCGTCGCCTTGCTGCCCTACGAGTTCGGCTTCGTCGAAGCGCTCACGCAAGGCCGCGTGCCCGTGATCACGATCGACAACCCCACCGAACATTCCGAGTTCCCGTCGATCGCCGCCGACAGCTACGGCGGGGCGCGCAAGGCGATGGGCCACCTGGCCGGGCTCGGCCACAAGCGCGTGGCGTTCGTGTCGGGCGCGGAGCAGCTGGAATCCGCGATCCAGCGTCATCGCGCCTACGACGACGCCGTCTCGGTGCTGGGCTTGGCCAGAGACCCGGCGCTGGTGCTGAAGGGCGACTATTCCGTGGAAGGCGGGCGCGAAGCGGGCGAGCGCCTGATGCGCCTGAAGCGGCGGCCGACGGCGGTCTTCGCGAGCAACGACCTGAGCGCATTCGGCCTGATGTCGGTGCTGCAGAAGCACGGGCTCAAGGTCCCCGAAGACATATCGGTGGTCGGGTTCGATGACCTGCCGGCCGCTTCCCAGATGCATCCCGCGCTGACCACGGTGCGGCAGCCCATCGAGGAATTGGGGCGGGCGGCGGTCAACACCCTGCTCGCGATGATTGCCGGCTTGCACCCGGCCACGACGCAAGTGACGCTGCCGACCGATTTGATCGTTCGCCAATCGACGTCCGTGCCTTGCCGCTGACGTCATCAGCGTGCGCGACGCAAAAGGCGAGCACCTGTTGACGCGTCATGACAGCCCTCTGGCAATCGCCTTCGACCGATCCTTCTCCAGCACGGCTCGAAGTCGAAAGAGACGCCCTACATCACGCTAGTCGATGAAGAGCGTCGCTGGGTGCTCGAGCAACTGGCGCACATGCTGGATGTAGGCCGCAGCCACCGCGCCGTCGATGACGCGGTGATCGAACGAGGACGACAGGTTCATCATCTGCCGCACCTGCACCGCGCCGTCGAGCACGACCGGCCGCGCAACGATGCGGTTGACGCCGACGATCGCCACCTCGGGGTGGTTGATCACCGGCGTCGAGGCGATGCCGCCGAGCTTGCCCAGGCTCGTGAGCGTGATCGTCGAGCCCGACAGCTCCTCGCGCGCGGCCCTGCCGGCGCGCGCCTCGGCGGCCAGCCGCGCGATCTCGGCGCTGCAGGCCCACACGTCCAGCGTCTGCGCCTGACGCAGCACCGGCACCATCAGGCCGGCATCGGTCTGCGTCGCCACGCCCAGGTGCACCGCCTCGTGCAGCGTCAGCACGCCGGCTTCGTCGTCGAAGCGCGCGTTGACCTGCGGAAAGGCCGCCACCGCTCGCACCACGGCGCGCGCGATCAGGGCCAGCGGCGACAGCTGGCCGCGAGCAGCGCCGTATTGCCGATTGAGTTCGTCGCGCAGCGCGACCATTTCCGTCACGTCGACTTCCTCGACGTAGGTGAAGTGCGGGATGTGGCGCTTCGATTCCTGCATCTTCTGCGCGATCCTGCGGCGCAGTCCGGCGAGCTTGACTTCGCGCGTGCCGTCGGTCGCCGCGCCATGGCTGCGCACGCCGCCCGGCCGCACCGCGTCGAGATCGGCATGGAGGATGCGGCCGTCCGGTCCGCTGCCCTGCAACCGGGCCAGATCGATGCCCAGTGCGCGGGCGCGCAGCCTCACCGCCGGCGCGGCGAGCGGACGCGCCGACGGCGGTGGCGACGCCCGAGGCGGCGGCGCGGGCGCCACCGGTGCCGGCGCCGGCGTCGGACTCGGCCGGGACGCGGGGGCCTCAGGCCCGGGCGCCGCCGCCGGGGCTGCCTCGTCTTCGATGCGGATCAGCACCGACCCCACCGCCAGCATCTGGCCCGTCTCGCCGCCCAACTCGACCACGCGCCCGACCACCGACGAGGGGATCTCGACCGTCGCCTTGTCGGTCATCACGTCGCACAGGACCTGGTCTTCCGCGACGAGGTCGCCCGGCTTCACGCGCCACTCGACGAGTTCGACCTCGGCGATGCCTTCACCCAGATCGGGGATGCGGATGGTGCGCAGCGTCATGGCCACATCACCTTCCGATAGGCCTGGCTGACTCTTGCCGGACCCGGAAAATAAGCCCACTCCAGCGCATGCGGATAAGGCGTGTCGTAGCCGGTCACCCGCTCGATCGGCGCCTCCAGATGGAAGAAGCAGTGCTCCTGGATCAAGGCCGTCAGCTCGGCCCCGAAACCGCTGGTTCGCGTCGCCTCGTGCAACACCACGCAGCGGCCGGTCTTCTTCACCGACTCGACGAGCGTCGGCAGGTCCAGCGGCCACAGGCTGCGCAGATCGATCACCTCGGCATCGATGCCGGTCTCGCGCGCCGCGGCCTCGGCGACGTAGACCATCGTGCCGTAGGTCAGCACCGTCAGGTCGTCGCCGGGGCGCACGATGCTGGCCGATTCGAGCGCCACCGTGTAGTGCCCCTCGGGCACCTCGCTCTTGGGGTGCGTGGACCAGGGCACGACCGGCCGGTCGTGATGGCCGTCGAAGGGCCCGTTGTAGATGCGCTTGGGCTCGAGGAAGATGACCGGGTCGTCGCACTCGATGGCCGCGATCAGCAGCCCCTTGGCGTCGTACGGGTTGCTCGGCATCACGGTGCGCAGCCCGCAGACATGCGTGAACAGCGCCTCCGGGCTCTGGCTGTGCGTCTGGCCGCCGTAGATGCCGCCCCCGCAGGGCATGCGGATCACGATCGGCGCCGTGAAGTCTCCCGCGGAGCGGTAGCGCAGGCGTGCCGCCTCCGAGACGATCTGGTCCGAGGCCGGGTAGAAGTAGTCGGCGAATTGCACCTCGACCACCGGCCGCAGGCCGTAGGCCGCCATGCCGATCGCGGTGCCGACGATGCCCCCTTCGGCGATCGGCGAGTCGAACACGCGCTGCTGGCCGTACTTGGCCTGCAGGCCTTCGGTGCAGCGGAACACGCCGCCGAAATAGCCGACGTCTTCGCCGAAGACGACGACCTGCGCGTCGCGGCCCAGCATCACGTCCATCGCTGAACGCAGCGCCTGGATCATGGTCATCGTCGCCATGCTTCAGGACCCTCCCTCGTGCGCCGCGGCCTGCCGCATCTGCTCGCGCAGGTGCGGCGGCATGTCCTTGTAGACGTCCTCGAACATCGTCGCGAGCGGCGGGATATGACCATCCTGCATCGAGCCGAACTGCTGCGCCGCCTTCAGCGCGGCCGACATCTCCGCGTCGAGCGCCTTCAAGGTTCGTTCGTGCTCGTCCTGCGACCAGGCGCCCAGCCCGGTCAGATGCTGCTTCAGCCGCATCACCGGGTCGCCGAGCGGGAAGTGCTGCCACTCGTCGGCGGGCCGGTAGCGCGACGGATCGTCCGAGGTCGAGTGGGCACCGGCGCGGTAGGTGACCCACTCGATCAGCGTCGGCCCGAGGTTGCGCCGCGCCCGTTCGGCGGCCCAGCGAGAGGCCGCGAGCACCGCGAGGAAATCGTTGCCGTCGACGCGCAACGACGCGATGCCGGCGCCGACGCCGCGGGCGGCGAACGTGGTGCCTTCGCCGCCCGCGAGGGCCTGGAAGGTCGAGATCGCCCACTGGTTGTTGACGACGTTCAGGATCACCGGGGCGCGATAGACGTGGGCGAAGGTCAGGGCGTTGTGGAAGTCGGCTTCGGCGGTCGAGCCGTCGCCGATCCAGCCCGAGGCGATCTTCGTGTCGCCCTGGATCGCCGAGGCCATCGCCCAGCCGACCGCCTGCACGAATTGCGTGGCGAGGTTGCCCGAGATCGAGAAGAAGCCGGCGCGCTTGTACGAGTACATCACCGGCAGCTGGCGGCCGCGGATTGGGTCGCGCTCGTTGCTCAGCAGCTGGCACATCAGCTCGACGAGATCGATGTCGTCGCGCGACAGCAGCAGGCCCTGCTGGCGATAAGAGGGGAAGCACATGTCGCCGCTCTGCAGGGCCTGCGCATGCGCCACCGCGATCGCCTCCTCGCCCAGGCACTGCATGTAGAAGGAGATCTTCTTCTGCCGCTGCGCGATCAGCATGCGCGCATCGAAGGCGCGTGTGCGCAGCATCGCGCGCAGGCCGCGGCGCAGCGCCTCGACCTCGACCTGCGGTGCCCAGGGACCGACCGCGCGGCCGGAGTCGTCGAGCACGCGAATCAGCTTCCATGCCATCGTGCCGGTGTGCGACGGCACGATGTCGACCGCCGGGCGCGGCACCTCACCGGCGGCCGAGACCCGCAGGTAGGAGAAGTCGGTGGCCTGCCCCGGCCGGCCGGTGGGCCCGGGCACGTGCAGGTGAAGCTTCGGCGGGTGGCCAGGCATTCGCTGCTCCAAGGCCGCTTGGTCGCGGCGCTTGGTGATTCTGGATGAAGTCAGCGGCCGGCTCCATGCGCGTTCGTCCCAGGTAGTCGGCGTTCGCGCCGGCGGTGAACCATCCGGGGCGAAGCCTTTGATGGCCCGTGGTTGCCGAATGAAGCTGCTTTGCGTACGGTCTGACGCGACACCCCCTGTTGAACCATTGCAAAATCCTCTCGTTCACCTCATCAAGGATCACTCATGGACATGCAACTCAGAGGCAAGCTCGCGCTGGTGTCAGGTAGCACCGCCGGCATCGGCCATGCCATCGCCGCCGGACTCGCAGCGGAGGGCGCTCGGGTCATCGTGAACGGTCGAACACAGTCGGCGGTCGATGACGCCGTCAGCCGCATCAACCCAGGAGACGGCGGGTCCGTTCAGGGATTTGCCGGCGACCTGAGCAAGCGCGAGGTCGCCGAAGCTCTCACGCACAAGTTTCCGAACATCGAAATCCTGATCAACAACCTGGGCATCTTCGAACCCAAACCTTTCGAGGACATTCCGGACGAAGACTGGATGCGGTTCTTCGACGTGAACGTTCTTAGCGGGGTGCGTCTGGCGCGCCTGTGCCTCCCCGCGATGCGAAAGGCCAACTGGGGCCGGATCATCTTCATCTCGAGCGAAAGCGCGGTGCAGATCCCTGCGGAAATGATTCACTACGGCATGACGAAGACGGCCCAGCTGGCAGTCGCACGAGGCCTGGCCGAATCCCTCGCCGGCACGCAGATCACGGTGAACAGCGTCTTGCCCGGCCCTACCAAATCCCGGGGGGTTGACGACTTCGTGGGCGCCTTGGCCAAGGCTGAGAACAAGACATTCGAGGACTTCGAGAAGGAGTTCTTCGAGAAGGCTCGCCCCACTTCGTTGATCAAGCGATTCGAGACGACGGCCGAGATCGCGTCCATGGTCACTTACATCGCGAGCCCGCTTTCGTCGGGTACGACGGGTGCCGCACTCAGGGTCGATGGCGGATGCACGAAGAGCGTCGTGTGAGCCGCGTTTCGACTTGGGCTTCTGATAGATGAGTGCCGTATGCTGTCCGGTCGAGACCTTGCGTCGCGCACAGAGCCGCGCAGCGTCGGCGACCTGTTCCCGGGGCCGGCGCGCAGCAGACTGCGAAAAAGAGCGGATGAGCCGGTCATGGCAGCGCGACGGTAGCACGCGCGCGCCACCAGAGGCTTCATCCTGATGGTTTGACAAGACCTTGAAAGGTGTGAGCCTCAGAGATCGAAATTGGTGGGCAGCATGACCACGTCGCGGATGGTCATGCCGCGGGGCCGCGTCAGCATGAAGGTCACTACATTGGCCACTTCGCTCGCCTCCAGCAGGCTGCCCGACTCCCTGGCTTCCTTCAGTTTCTCCGGCGGCCAGTCGGCGAGCAGCGCGCTGATCACGGGCCCGGGCGAGATCGAGCCGACGCGGATCCCGTGCTTGAATACCTGGCGCCGCACCGTCTGGACAAAACAGTTGATGGCCCACTTGGACGACGCGTAGACCGGCTCCCACGGCGTCGGAAAATGGGCCGCCAGCGAGCTCGTGACGATGATGTCGCCGGTGCGGCGCCCGATCATGTGCGGAAGCACGTCGTGCACGTTCTTCATCACGACGTTGATGTTCAGGTTCAGCATCCGGTCGATCGCACCCGTGTCGGCATCGACGAGATCCCCGCCGACGTAGATGCCGGCATTGGCGTGCAGGATGTCGAGCTGCCCCGCCTGTTCAAGGGTTCTCGGCAGCAGCGTCGCGCAGTCCTTCGGGTCGAGCAGGTCGATGACCAGCGGGATCACCGCGTCGCCGTGTTTCTCGCGGTGGGTCTTCAGCGCTGCCTCGTCGCGGTCGACCATCACCACGCGCGCGCCGGCCGCCAGCATCGCCTCGGTGCTGGCCAGGCCGATGCCCGATGCAGCCCCGGTCACGACGGCCACCTTGCCTTCCAAATCTCTTGCCATGGTCTCTCTCCTTGTTGCGGCGCCCTGGGAATGGCGGGCGCCGGATGCCTTGTTCAATCGTGGGGGCCTGACCGGCCCGCTCCCAGGCGCTCCATCGCCTGGCGGCGGTATTCCCGCGGCGTGACGCCCTTGGCTTCGCGAAAGCGCCGGTTGAAGTTCGCCACGTTGTTGAAGCCGACGGCGTAGCAAATGGCCGAGATCTGCTGCTCGCTGTGCATCAGCATCTGGCACGCCTTATGGATGCGAACCCGATTGACGAAGGCGCTGAAGGAACTGTCGGTCGCCTTGCTGAAGTAGCGCGAGAACGTGCTTTCGCTCATGTTCACGAGGCTGGCGACCTCCGGTACCGAAATCTGCTCGGCGTAGTTTTCGTTGACGTATTCGACGATCTTGTTGATCGTCGACCGATCGCTCCCGACGCCGAGGCCGGCCGCCTGATCCGACGACAGCAGGCGATAGTCCTCGCAACGGTTCAGGATGCACAGCAGGGCGGCGAACTCGACGAAACGTTCCAGCCCATGGCTCGCCTTGATGCGATAGAAACGATCCCGCACGCCGTCGCTCAGGCCGAAGAACTCGATCCCTCGGCGAGCCCGGTCCAGCAACGGGCGTGTCTCCTCCAGTTCCTTGATGGCGTGCATGCCGTCGCGGAGCGGCCCCTCGCGGAACTGGATCACGAGACTGCGCACCGCCAGCCCGTTCGGCGGCAGGTCGGTCGAGATCCAGTTGTGCGGGAGGCTCGGGCCCGTGAGAACGAGGTGGCCGGGCTCGAAGTGGCCGACGTAGTCCCCGACGAAGGCACGGCCTCGCGCACCGACGATCAGCTGCAGTTCGTACTCGTCGTGGCAATGCCAGCGCTCCAGCGGCGTCGGGCTTCCGTGCTCGACGCAGCGCACGAACTCGGAAGCGCTCGCCGGCTCGTAGCCGAGGCGAGGATCGCGGATGAGGTCATGCTCGAACTGCGGGGCGAGCTTGCGCATGCTGCTGGTCATCGGCACAACGATAGCCAAAGGACAATGACCACCCTGGTATCCAACGGTCGCGTTCTGATACTTTTCTGCGCT
>Ga0207695_10004986_pt1 | contig 17866 bp, 16 predicted proteins | sample KBSC54metaG_FD_184354 | JGI IMG/M metagenome (GOLD analysis project Ga0207695, IMG submission 184354) | Corn rhizosphere microbial communities from Kellogg Biological Station, Michigan, USA - KBS C5-4 metaG (SPAdes) (version 2) | ecosystem: Host-associated > Plants > Roots > Rhizosphere > Soil... | reverse complement strand
ATCAATTCAGACAGTAGAGCGGGATTGACCACCCCATCCAGCATTCGACTTCCAACCACAGTAGCTTTACTTGCAAAGTGAACGAATTGTCAGATTGACACAGCACACGCCCGTTGACCACTGTTTGATTGCGGTTTTGTAACAAAGCCTATTTCGCGTGGTCGTCACTTCGCGCCGGCGATGCGCGGCAGTACTGCAAAGGCCAACTGCGAGCGCCACACGCATCGCAAAGGTGACGCCGCCGCAGGTACCTCATCGGTGACTTTCCACATGAAAATTTGCATTTGACAACTGCACTACCTGTGAGCTGATTGGAACAAAGAGCCATCGGTCTTTTGAAATTGACCGATTGCGACAGGTTCGCCGCTTTGTGAGTTGTCAGAATATTGTTGTCGCGTGGAAGTCACAGTACTTGGCGGCACACTAGCTAGAAAGGACCATTTCTATCGTAAACAAGCCAATCCCCAAAAAGGCGGTTACCGCGCGCGAAGTTGCGAGGCGTGCCGGCGTTTCCATATCCGCCGTGTCGCGCGTTTTTACCGCTGGGGCCAGCGTGGCGCCGGCTACACGTGAGAAGATTCTCAAGGCTTCGAACGCGCTCGGTTACAAGCCTAACGTGATCGCGCGCAGTCTGATGACCGGTCGCACGGAACTGATCGGACTTGTATCGAACAACTTCGATAATCCCGCCTTCATGCAGATTTTCGATCTCTTCACCCGGAATTTGCAGGACAACGGCCTGCGCCCCCTCATGGTCAATCTGTCTGGCTCGGTGGATTCCCATGAAGCGGTTGGCATGCTGCGGCAGTATAATGTCGATGGAGTCATCATCGCGTCGTCAACCGTTTCGCCGGACTTCCTGAAAGGGTGCCTGGATGCCAGGATTCCCCTGGTGCATGCCTTCGGACGTTCGGTCCGCAATGCGCCCTATCCGATTGTCGCCGCCGACAATGCGCAGGGAGGCCGGCTCGCGGCGCAGGCTCTGATTGATCACGGCTATCGTCGATTGAGCGTCCTTGGTGGCCCGGAAACGGCCAGCTCCACGCGCGCCAGATTGAAAGGCTTTCGCGAAACGCTTGCGGAAGCCGGCATAGCTATTCTGGAGGAGCGATTTGCCGACCGATATTCTCACGATGAAGGCTATCGGATCATGGCCGAGTTGATGAGAAGTGAGAAGGCCGAAGCGGTATTTTGTGGTGACGATATCCTGGCGATGGGCGCTGTTGATGCCTGCACCGCGGCGGGCATGAGTGTACCTCATGATATGGGAATACTGGGCTTCAACGATATCAGCATGGCGGCGTGGAGTTCATATAACTTGTCGACGATCAGACAGCCCATTGCCGAAATCATTGTTGATGCCGTCCAGCTGATGTTGTCGATGATCAACGGCGAGAAGGTTGGCCCGCAAAATATGCGCAAGTGCGAACTTGTCTTGCGCGGCAGCATCCGAAAGGTTGATGGCCGCCCTATCTCATCCGTGCCGGATTAAAAGTGGAGCGGTTTGGTATGTGGCTAGATTTGCAAGCTTGGCGGCCTTGCATCGAGCCAGGCTCCGCCTGCCCTCGCAGAATCAACCGTGGCCTTTATCGCGGCTATTGAACGCAACCCGTCTTCCGCAGTCGGGAATTGCATGGCGAGCGGGTCGACTTCATGACCCACCAAGCGGGCCGACAGAACTTCAGAAATATCTGCATAGATGTTTGCAAACGCGACCAGCATTCCTTCCGAGTGCCCGGTAGCAATGCGGGTGGCGCGCCTTGCCTCCGGCGAGAGATTGTCGCTGCCGCGCTCGATGATTTCCGTGCGACCGTTCAGCGGTGTCCAGTGCAGCTGATCGGGCCACTGTTGCGCCCAGCGAAGACCGCCCTTTTCACCGAACACGCGGATGTTCAGGCCGTGGAAGCTCCCCACGGCCACAGAGCTTGTCCACAGCCGCACCGTGGCGCCCCCGTCCATGCGCACATTCAACATGGCATCGTCTTCGAGCTTGCGGCTGCCGATTGTCGATATGAGATCGGCCGAAAGCGAGCGCGCATTCTGCCCGGACACATAACTCGCAAGATGCAATGCGTGGATGCCACAATCGGCGAACTGGCCAGAGATGCCGGCGGCGTCCGGGTCGTAGCGCCAGCGCATGCGCGGATTGTCTGCATCAGCTGCATCGGCGTGAAAGCCATGTGAAAACTCCACAACGATGAGTCTTATTTTTCCGAGATCGCCGCGAGCGATCATCGCCCGCATGTGCCGAACCAAAGAATAGCCGCTATAGCCATAGTTCACTGCGCAGATAGTGCCCATACGCCTGGCGGTGGCCGCAATGTCCTCCGCTTCAGGCACGGTCACCGTCATGGGCTTCTCGCAAAGCACATGGATGCCGGCTTCGAGGAAAGCCTTGGTGATGGTATAGTGGGTTGCGTTGGGTGTGGCCACCGTCACCAGATCGATACGATCTTTGCGGCTCCGTTCGCCTTCCAGCATCTCTTTCCAATCGCCATATGCACGATCCTCGGAGATGCCGAGGGTTTTGGCAAAGGCCCGCCCGCGCTTTGGATCCACATCGAGCGCTCCGGCCCGCAGTTCGAAGCGCGCGTCGAGAGCCGAGCTTATGCGATGAACGGGACCAATCTGGCTGCCCTCGCCACCACCAATCATGCCCCAGGAAAAACGTTTCATCACCGCCTCCGCGCTCTCAGAATCCAATGGAAGTTAGAAACCGCCGGTTGGCGGTTGCGTCATTGAGCGGTTTGGTGTCGCCCGCTGGATCACAGTCCTGTTCAACGGTGCACCATCCCTCGTAGCCGATTTGGTCAAGCAAATCGCGGACGGCTTCGAACCTGGTCATTCCCTTGCCGAGATTGCAAAAGATATGCTGCCCGCAGGCTGCATAAAAATCAGTGCGATGGGCAACGACATCCGCTTTGACCACCGGGTCAATGTCCTTGAAATGAACATAGGCGAGCCGTTCTCGGTGCCGACCCATGAATGCCACAGGATCGAAGCCTGCGTAATGCGAGTGACCCGTATCAACGCAAAGCTTCAGCGTCTTGCTGTCGATTTCCTCCAGCAGGCGGTCAATCTCGGGTTCAAAATCAATGAAGCCCCCGGCGTGAGGGTGGATGGAGGTCGTCAGCCCGTATTCCTCCGTGCCGATTTTCGCCGCCTCACGCAAGCGGCTAACAAAAGCGTCCCATTCGGGTGCAGTCAACTGTTCGGCTTCAGTGGGCCGGCCGGCCGTCGCGGCGCGGCGCGGCGAAATGGAATCGATGAGCACCAGATGATGTGCGCCATGGGCGGTCAGTGATTTACACGTGCGCTTCACCGCATCCAGCACCTCGGGCCACCGCGAAGGATCGTGGAAGGGCCTGAACACAACACCACCAATGAGTTGCAAGCGGCGTTTCGCCAACGCCTCCGCGAGCACCGAGGGATCTTCAGGCATGAAGCCGATGGGTCCCAGTTCAATCCCTTCATATCCTGCTGCCTTGCATTCATCGAGAACACGCTGCCATGGCGGATTGCGCGGATCATCCGCAAATTCTACGCCCCAGGAGCACGGCGCATTTCCGATCTTGAACTTCATGATGTCCTGCTATCCATTGTCTATGTCCACCCAGCAACGCCACTCGTGGGATCGCCAAGCCGCTTCGACGATCCGGCTTACCTGGAGAGCGTCGTGGAATGTTGGCCATCTCGGCTTTCCCGCGTGAATGGCCTGCAGAAAGTCCCGCGCCTCGATCACGATCTGATCTTGATAGCCCGTGCCATGCCCAGGGCCGAGGCAAAACATTTTGTAGTCAGGGTGCTTGGGTCCCATCAGTATCTTGCGGTAGCCGCGCAGGTTTTCGGCGCCCTCCGCCTGATAGAGCCACAACGCGTTCTGATCTTCCTGATCAAAGCGGATAGAACCCTTCGTGCCATATATTTCGTAGGCGTAACCCATTTTTCGGCCAGTGGCGATCCGGCTGCTGAAAAGCTGGCCCATGGCGCCGTTCGCAAACCGGCAGAGGAATGCGCCCTGGTCGTCATTGTCCACCGCTTTGCCGCCGCGGCTTTGATGCATCGTGCCGACGTCTGCAACGACGGAGGTGATTGGGCCAACCAAAGCGAGTGCCGCATTGATGATATGAGGTGCGAGATCACCTAAATTGCCATTTGCACGGCCTAGGGTTCTCCAGTCACCTGGAACCGAAGCATCGGCCAGAAAGTCTTCCGTGTGCTCAGCGCGCAGGAATGTGACTTCGCCTATTCCACCTTGAGCAATGAGCTGCCGGGCGAACTGTGATGCAGGTGTGCGAATGTAATTAAACCCGATCATGTGGACACAGCCGCTCTTCTCGGCAGCATCCAGCATCTTCCGTCCTTGCGACACATCAAGCGCGAGCGGCTTTTCACAGAGAACATGTTTGCCACGCTGGAACGCTGCGATGGCAATGTCATGATGCGTTTCTTTCGGGCTGGCGATGACGACGGCCTGCACGGCGGGATCGTTTACCAATTGGCGCCAATCCGACGTCGATCTCTTGAAGCCGAACTGGCGCGCTTTTTCCGCGGCCCCGGCTTCCGTTGTGGTGCAAATCATCTCGAGCGATGGACGCAAGTCGGTATCGAAGATAGCGGCAACTGAAGCCATGGCAACGGCATGCGCCTTGCCCATATAGCCTCCGCCAACAATCCCAATGCCGATATTCTTCAATTTCCAATTCCATTTTGCAAGCGCTTGCAAAAATAATAAACACGAACTATCGTGCACAGTCAAGGCCAGCCGGAGTGGTGATGACACAGCAGCAACGCAGTATTCGCATGACGACGGCGCAAGCTTTAGTGAGCCATCTGGCCCATCAATACATCATGATCGGAGACCAAAAGGTTCGCCTGTGTGGCGGTGGCTTTGGGATATTCGGCCATGGCAATGTGATTTGCCTGGGCGAGGCCCTCTATGAGCAACGCACGGAATTGCCGCTATGGCGCGGGCAAAACGAACAGTCGATGGCCCTTGCCGCGGTTGCCTATGCAAAGCAGAAACTGCGCAAGCGCTTCATGTTTGTGACCGCCTCTGCAGGTCCGGGTACCACCAATATGGTGACTGCGGCGGCGGTCGCCCATACCAACCGTCTACCGGTGCTCTTTCTATGTGGCGACACCTTTGTCACCCGTCTGCCCGATCCTGTGCTGCAGCAGGTGGAACGTTTTGACGACTCGACAGTCAGCGTGAATGACGCGTTCAAATGCGTGACGCGCTATTGGGACCGGATCACGCATCCTGCGCAAATCATCCAGTCTCTTCCCAAGGCCATTGCCACCATGCTCGATCCGGCCGATTGCGGGCCAGTATTCATCGGATTGCCGCAAGATGTGCAGGGCTGGAGTTACGATTATCCCGAGGAGTTTTTCCGCGAGAGAGTTCATCATATCCGGCGCCAAGCGCCGGACTCGTGCGAAGTTCATGCCGCTGCCGCGGCACTTCAGGATGCGAAACGCCCGATCATCATTGCGGGAGGTGGCGTACAGTATTCCGGAGCTGGTGAAGAACTTTCGTTCTTTGCGGAGAAACACAACATTCCCATGGTCGAGACAATTGCCGGGAGAGCGAATTTTCTGCATGGTCACCCGCTCAATATGGGGCCGATTGGCGTCACGGGATCGAATTCCGCCAACGCCATTGCGAGGCGAGCCGACTGCATACTGGCTGTGGGCACGAGGCTCCAGGATTTCACCACGGGTTCGTGGACCGCATTCGACCGGCACGCAAAGATCGTGAACCTCAATGTCGCACGATTTGACGCCACCAAGCACATGGCGTTGCCGGTGATTGGCGATGCTCTTTTGTCGCTTCCCAGAATTTCCGAAATATTGGGCGAAGACAGCTTTCCCGAAGACTGGACACAGTTTGCGGTTCAGGAGCGCAAGGCGTGGGATTGTTATGTTGCAGGCAATGTGAGCCCGCAGGCGTCGAACCATCCCTTGTCTTATGCACAGGTTATTGGAGCGATCAACTCAGAGTGCCATCCGCGTGACCGCGTCGTAGCGGCAGCGGGAGGATTGCCTGCCGAGGTCGCAGCCAACTGGCGCACGCTCAGCACAGGGTCGGTCGATATCGAATTCGGATATTCCTGCATGGGATATGAAATTGCCGGCGGCTGGGGTGCCCGCATCGCGCAGATGGAAACGGAGCCAGATCGAGATACGATCATCTTTACGGGCGATGGGTCCTATCTGATCATGAACTCCGATATCTATTCGTCTGTCCTCACCGGCCACAAGCTCATTATCATTATCTGCGACAATGGTGGTTTTGCCGTCATCAATAAATTGCAGAACAATACGGGCAATGTCTCGTTCAACAATTTGATCGCAGACTGCAACATTCAAGCTGAGCCTTTCTCCGTCGACTTCAAGGCTCATGCCGCAGCCATGGGTGCGGCGTCCGAAGACGTCGATTCCATCGACGGCTTGCGGCAGGCCTTCGCAAGGGCCAAGGCATCCAAAAAGACCTATGTGATCTGCCTGAAGGTGGACCCGCACGAGGGTTGGACCAAAGAGGGGCACACATGGTGGGAAATCGGAACGCCATCTGTATCTAAGAACGCCTCGGTCAGGAGCGCGCATACTGAGGTGGAGCGTGGCCGGACGAACCAGCGCGTGGGTGTCTAGGCCATGAGAAATCTGAATGGAAATCGATTTCTCGTCATCGGGCGTGCTGGGCTGGACCTGTATGCCGAGCCACCAGGAACCAAAATCGAAGATGCATTGAATTTTAGTGCCGCACTTGGTGGATCTGCTGCGAATATTGCGGTCGCGCTGGTGCGTCAGGGCTGCGAAGCAGCGCTGCTCACCACTGTTTCCGATGATGCAGTGGGGCATTACACACTCAAAGCGCTCTCGCGATACGGCGTTTCGACGAAGTTCATTGCCTGTGTTGGAGGTGAAGCCCGGAATTCGCTGGCAGTGGTGGAGACGCGGCCGGAGAACTGCCAGTCGGTGATCTATCGAAATGACGCCGCCGATTTCCAGATGAAATCTACCTTTGTAAGTGGCATCGACTACGGCGCGTTTTCTGCCCTGATCGTGACAGGCACATGCCTCGCAAAGGAACCGTCGCGTTCCGCCACGCTGCTGGCCATGGACATGGCGCGAAGCGCCAATCTGCCCATCATCATCGACGTCGATTACAGACCGTATTCCTGGCAATCCAGCGCCGAAGCCGGCGAGGTGTGCTTAAAAGCAGCCGAGCTGTGTGATTTGATCGTGGCCAATGATGAAGAATTTGCCGTGCTGGCCGCCAAACCAGACGGCCTTGATCTGGCCAAGCGTTTGTCTGAGCGCGAGGGTCGCACGGTGATCTATAAGCGCGGCGGCAAGGGCTGCAGCGTCTTCACACAATCAGAAAAATTCGATCTTCCCGTGTTTAGCGTCAAAGCACTCAAACCCACCGGCGCGGGCGATGCCTTTCTGGGCGGCCTTTTGGCTGCACTCGTTAGTGGCACGAATTTGAGAGCCTCTGTCCGCCGTGCCGCCGCGACCGCCGCCATCGTCGTGACCCGGGTAGGATGCGCGCCCGCCATGCCAGATGCGGAGACCGTCCACCGGTTCATGCTTCAAGCCTCACATTGAGAAAGCGCCATGCATATTCCACCCTATGACAACAACAATTTTCCGATCATCGATATCGGAAACGCACGAGTGCCACTCAATTATTTCAACATCATCAAGCTCAAGGCGGGGCAGGCGTTTGAATACCAGGTTCCCGGCTATGAGACGGCAGTGGTTCCCGCGACAGGAACGGTTGACTTGGAAATATCCGGCGAGAAGTTCGAGAGCATCGGCGAGCGACGCGTGGACGTTTGGGATGGGGAACCAGAAGGCGTTTACGCTCCAACTAGCGCAAAGGTGCAGATGGTCTGCAAGTCGGATCACGCCGAGGTTTTCGTCGCAGGCGCGCGCTTCGATGATGAACTTTTACCCTTTGCCGTGCGCGCCGCGGATATTGTGAAAGTGCAATATGGTTCCGACGACACCAAGACCCATCGCAAGATCAAACATATTCTAGGAACCAAATTTCACGGCCGGGTAGGAAGACTGCTGGTCTCCGAACTGTTTACGGTAGGCCAAGGGGGATGGTCGGGCTTTCCACCCCACAAGCATGACACGGACCGGCTTCCCATCGAAACCCGTCATGATGAAACATATAATTTTCGCTTTCGTCCCAACCATGGCTTTGGGTTGCAACTGGTGCAGCGCGAGGACGGCAGGGTAGGCGACGCCTATCACCTGATCGATGGATCGACCGTGGTGCTTGAAAAGGGCTATCACCCTTGCGTCGCCGCCCCTGGATATGAAATGTATTATTTCACCATTCTCGGTGGCCTGAGCCAGCGTTCACTGGTGCAGTTTTTTCAGCCGACCCACGCTTACCAGGTTGAAACCATCCCGGGCATCAAAGACATGATCGCCAAATTCAAATGACAGTGGCAACGCTCAAGGATGTTCTGGGTTCGGCTATTGCTGGAAACTACGCGGTTGCCGGATTTGTCGTGCTGGGCTGGGAGGACGCCAAGGCATTTGTCGACGCGGCGGAGGTTGCCGGACTTCCCGTCATTCTTCAAGCAGGCCCGGGGTGCCGAAAACACACGCCGGTGGAGATTCTCGGCAAGATGTTTCGTCACCTGGCGGAACAGGCGACCATTCCGGTCGTATGCCACATCGATCATGCGCGGACCGTCGCTGAATGCCAGATCGGCATTGAGAGCGGCTTCACTTCGGTGATGATCGATGGCTCGATGCTCGCGCTCGATGCCAATATAGAGCTTGTCTCGAAGGTAGTAGAAATGTCTCGCCCGCATGGCATATCCGTCGAAGGAGAGGTGGGCATTGTAGGCTACGCTGATGGCCATGCGTCGCTTGCTACGTCGCCGGAGGAAGCTGCCGCATTCGAACGCGAAACTGGCGTTGATGCGCTGGCCATTGCGATTGGAAACACCCATTTGCAGACCGAAAAAATTGCGGAGATCGATTTCGCAGCCTTGCGCGCCATAGAAAAAGTGACGCGCGTGCCGCTGGTTTTGCATGGGGGAAGTGGAATACCCGTCGCCATGCGCCGCACTCTCGCTCAACAGAGCCGCGTAAAGAAATTCAATATCGGCACAGAGGTGCGGATGGCATTCGGAAAAGCCTTACGGCAAGTCATTGTGGACCAACCCGCCCAATTTGACCGTATTGCACTTCTGTCAGCGACCAGTCCGGATGTCCAATTAGTTGCTGGTGAAATCATATGTGCCCTCGGGCCAACTAAATCGGTGGGGTAGCGGCATCTTTGTCATTGGCTGGATTCACAAATGAAAGCGCACACCACTGCATTTTTTGTCAATGTCTGAAAGTCTGTTGGTGGGACATTCGTCCAGAACACCGCTCCGCGCAGCTCATTCAGCTGACTACAGCGTCCGCTTCGATTTCCACTTCGTAATCTCCAATTAAGCCCCCGGCTACAATTAGCGTATTAGCAGGCATGATCTGTCCAAAAATCCTGCCATGGGCTAATGACACCGCTTCACATGCGGATGCATCACGCAGATAAACGCGCGTGCGGACAATATCTTCGACCTTGCCTCCCGCCGCGCTGACCGCACCTACAATTTTATCTAATATGTAGGTTGCTTGTGCCGCAGCATCGCCCGGAGCGACGCATCGACCGTCTGTATGTGTGGCGGTGGTACCTGACACGTAAATCGTGTCTTTCACCCGCATAGCGCGGCTATAGCCGGCGATGGGTTCCCACTTGCTGCCTGAAGACACACGTAAGCCCTCCCGGTGGAGTGTCAGTGCAACAGGGTAGGCCGACGCAATGCTGCTCAGGTGGTGGCTCAGATCTCCGGAAGCAGTCAGAAACGGTTGCTTGCGATATTCATCACCGCAATCTCCCGGGATGGGTGTCATTCGATCGAAGATCGCTTCGAGCGAAGCATGATCTTCGCCGCTCAGCTCAAAGCCAAAGACGGCAGCATTATTAGCGTGGTGATCATTCTCCCCGATACGCGCACCGATGATGATGGCGGCGACATGCGGCTGGTCTAGCACCCAGCGGGTTGCCACATTGGCAATCGAGACCTTGGCACGCTGTGCAATGTGTGAAAGGGCCGTCAACAGATCCTGATAAACCGCCCAACCGCCGGCCGTATCAATGAAGCGCTTGTATTTGGATTTGCTCCAGTCCGCGATGGCCGTGGGTTCTGTTTGGCCCATCCATTTCTCCGACAGGAAGCCGCCATTCAGCGTGCCATAGGCCAACAGCTTGACACCATTGTTGGCGCAAAATGCAGCCAGCCGCCCACGGGCGCGGCGATCCAACACCGAGAAGGACACCTGGTTCGAAACGATGGGAATGCCATCGGCCAGCGCCACTGAAAGATGCGCTGCGTCGAAATTGGTCACACCAATCGCGCCGATCAGGCCTTCGTCCTGCAGTTTCTTCATTTCATGGAGCGCGTCGAGCCATGCGGGATGTTCGAAGGTCCACCAGTGAAATTGAAGCAGATCGACTTTCTTGACGCCCAGCCGGTCCAGCCGCGCCTGTACACCAGCGCGAACAGTGTCGGCATTCATCGGTCCAGGTTCGGGGCACCACTTCGTCAACGCAAGCGGACGTTTCTTTTCATCGTAGCGCTTGAGCATCGCCCCGGTGATGAGCTCCGCCGTGCCATAGTGATCCGCCATGTCGAAAGCGGTAAAACCAGCTTCCACATAGGCCTGCAATGCATCGGCGCCCCGTTCGGGATCGATGGGCGTGCCGCTGCGTTCGATATCCGCCACTTGCCACAGGCCGCAGACCACGCGCGGAATAGAAAGACCGGTTTTCAGCGTGTTGCGGGGTAGTGGGATCATGGCTTGGCCTTTTCAATATGGCGAGAGACTGTGCGCGATTCGCCGAGGATACCTCGCGGCCGCAGAAGCAGCACTGCGCAGATGCCGACGCCGATCATCACGATCTTTAGCGCGGCAGCGCGCGCCTGCTGATCTGGTGGTACGAAGGCTGATATGACAGCACCCGACGCAGCCCAAATTGCCCAGACCAGAACGGCACCCAGGATGGCACCTCGATTATTACCCGACCCTCCCACAATCAGCATCGCCCAGACCTGGAAAGTAAGCATCGGCACATAATTTTCCGGAGAAATGAAGCCGATGAAATGGCCCTGCATGGCGCCGCCCAGGCCCATAATGGCCCCGCCCACACCAAAGGCCTGCAGCCGGAACCGCATCGCTTGTTTGCCTAGAGCCGTTGCGGCCTGTTCATTTTCACGAATGGCGCGCAGCACGCGCCCCCAAGGACTGCGCATCAGATGTTCCAACGCGGCATAAACCGCAAGCGTCACGACGCCCAACACCGCCAGATTGACGAGCCCGAACAGTAACGGATTCGGCGCCAATTCGGCAAAAGGCCTGGGAATAAAACCTATGCCAAAAGGCCCTCCAGTCAGCGATTGCAGGTTCAAGGCGGCGAGCTGCACCACCACCGCAAATCCAAAGGTGGCAATGGCGAGATAATCCGCGCGCAATCTTATCGTCAGCCAGCCCAGCAGCCCGGATGCGATGGCAGACGCAATCGCGGCGGCAATCCATCCGACCGCGATAGGCAGGCCCAATCCGCCAAAGCGGGCAGGGTCATCAGGCGTCGTCAGCAATGCCGACACATAGGCGCCGATGGCCACAAAGCCGGCAATGCCCACATTGAACAGACCCGTCTGTCCCCATTGGACGTTCAAGCCGAGACACATCATGGCATAGGTCAGGGCCAAGGTGAGGAAGAAGGCGCCATAGGAGATGAGCTCGATCATGTGGCTGACCTTCCGAACAGGCCTTGCGGCCGCAGCAGCAGGATCGCCACCAGGATCAAGAAGGACACAGCGGCGCGCCATTCAGCGCCAACAAATTGCACGCACAGCGCTTCGGACAGCCCAACGATCAACCCGGCCACCATGGCACCCGGGACACTACCGATGCCGCCGAGGATTGCCGCTGCGAACAGCGGCAGCAACAGGTCATGGCCCATGAACGGCCTGATCTGCACCAACACGCCCGACATCACGCCAGCTACGGCCGCGAGACCTGCTCCAAACACCCAAACCAGTCTAATGGTACGCGCGACGTCGATACCCGCCAGGCCGGCCAGCGCTTGGTTCTCGCTCACCGCCCGCATGGCGCGTCCAGCGGCGGTGCGTGTCAGGATCAGATGCACACCGATCACCAACACCACTGCAAGCCCGAGGCTGAGCAACTGGTCCGGCGTAGCCCTCGCTCCGGCAATCAGGGGCTGGGTGATCTGCAGCGCGTCCGTAAAATAACGCGGTTTCGACGTAAAGATGAATTCCAGCAGGCTGCGAATGGTAAGCGCCGCGCCGAAGCCAGCCATGACCAGAATAATCGCTGCGCTGCCCCGCGCCCGCAGACGGGCAAACAGGATTTTGTCGATCAGCAAGGCCAGCACGCCAGTGAGAATGATCGACGCGATCAATGCTAGAGGCAGGGACCAGCCGAATGAGAACGGGCCAATCGACTCATTCAGCCCAGGCATGAATGTGCCTAGCGCGCCAGCTACCGCAAAAGCGAAATAGGCGCCCCAGCTCAGCATGTCGCCATGGGCGAAATTGGCAAAGCGAAGGATGGAATAGGTTAGAGTGATGCCGATAGCGCCAAGGCCGATCATGCTGCCAGAAATCAGGCCATCGACGAGCGTTTGCGCGATCATGAGGCGTGACTCCGCGCCGTGTGCCTGCCGAGATAGAGTGCACCCAGTTCTGCGTCATTGCTCAATTCATCCGCCGTGCCTTCATGGCGAAGCAGGCCTTCCACCAGGATGGCGCCACGATCGGCAACGGCAAGCGCCGCCTTTACATTCTGCTCAACCAGCACAATGCTCACCCCGCTCCGGTTGATCTCGCGCAGCATGGCGAACACGCTGGCCACCACCTTTGGCGACAGACCGGCGGAAGGCTCATCGAGGATCAGCACATGCGGTTCAACCATCAAGGCACGCGCTACCGCCAGCATCTGCCGCTGGCCGCCCGATAGTGAACCGGCCCGCTGGTTGAGGCGGCTGGCGAGATCTGGAAAAGTTTTATGCATCTTGGCGATGCGCGCCGCGCGAAGTTGTTTCGGTAGGATATCGGCGGCGAGTTGCAGGTTCTCGGCAACGGTGAGGCTGGCAAATATGTTTTCCGTCTGCGGTACAAAGGCCAGGCCTGCGCGAATGCGCTGATGCAACGGCGTGGCGGTGATTTCCTCGCCACCCAGCATGACCCTGCCGGAAAAAGTCGGAACGGTTCCCGCAATGGCTTTGACAAATGTGGATTTGCCTGCGCCATTCGGGCCCAGAATGGCGACAAGCTCACCAGGGTGCACGGCAAAATCTATACCCCGTACGATCGGCAGGTCTCGCTCATAGCCTGCGATCAAGGCGGATGTAGAGAGAATGGCACCGCTCATGCGGCACCTCCGAGATAGGCGTCGACCACTGCGCTGTTGCGTGCCACTTCTTGCGGCGCGCCCTCGACTAAGAACTTGCCTTGCGCCATCACCACCACGCGGCTGCACAGCCGGGTGACCATATCCATATTATGCTCGATCAGCAGGATCGATTTGCCACGGGCATTCAGTTCCAACACCCGGTCCATGATGAATTCCAGCAGCGCCGGGTTCACGCCGGCCGCCGGTTCGTCGAGCAGGATGATCGACGGATCTGCCATCAGGATGCGCGCCAGCTCAAGCAGCTTGCGCTGTCCGCCGGAAAGCACCCGCGCCGGCTCCTGCGCCAGCGGCGAAAGCGTCACGAATTCCAGCAGCCCGCGCGCCTTTTCCAGCGCGGCGCGCTCTTGGGCGGCCACCTTGCCCGGCTGCAGGAAATTGGCGAATAGGCGTTCGCCCACCTGATGCTGCGCCCCGGTGAGCACATTCTCCAGCACAGTCATTTCCGTAAACGGCTTCGGGATCTGGAAGGTCCGGCCAAGACCCAGCCCGATGCGCGCCGCCGCATCACGCGGCGCAGCTTCAGTACCGTTGATCAGGATTGAGCCTTGATGCGGGCGATAGGTTCCCGCCAGCATGTTGAAGAGTGTGGTCTTGCCTGCGCCGTTCGGGCCAATCAGGCCGAGGAGCTCCCCCCGCCGCAAGTTTATCGACATGCCGTCCACGGCATGCACGCCGCCAAAGCTCATTGTGAGCGCACGGGCATCAATGGCCTCTGATGGTGATTTGGACTCCGGCACCGGCAAAAAAGTGCCGCCCCCGGCACGCTCCCCAAAAGTTTGATGTCTGGCCTGCGATTAGACTTTACTTGGGGAAGGCCTTGCAAGTAATTTTTTGGCCGCAGGCGGAGGTGGTTTCGTGAGTAAAGACGACAGTTTTGAGCTTTATGACCTGAAGGTCGAGGTCGTGGCGCCACTGGGTGGACCGATCTATTGCGGCGCTAAGCCAGGCGACTATTTCGAGTTGCGTGGCGAGATGCTGCATCTGCCGCCGGGGCAGGGATTTTCTATTTATTCGCTCGGCGCGGTTCTCGCTTTGTTGGCCGCCAAGCAGCGGACTACCGATCCACACGACTGGATTTCTACCGACGCTGAAATCGCTTGCCCGGATCCTAACTGCTCCACGCGCCTGCGTATCACCCGCACGGGCCGGCGCAAGTTTCATCACGGCGAAACCACCGCCGTGCCTTTGCCGATGAAAAGTCTATGATGCAGCGGATCAAGCTCACGCCCGATTATGAGATTTCTCGCGTCATCCGTGGTGGCTGGCAACTTTCCTACAGTCACAGCACAGCGGTCAGTGATGATCCGGTAGCCGATATGGTGGCCTTTGCGGATGGCGGCATTACAACTTTTGACTGCGCCGACATCTATACCGGCGTAGAAGACTTGATCGGCACGTTCAGGGAGGAATACCTGAAGCTACGTGGTTCGGATGCGCTGTCCAAGGTCAAGGTGCACACAAAGTTCGTGCCTGACATGGCCAAGCTCTCCACCATTTCGAAATCCTATGTGGAAGGTGTGATCGATACTTCGCTTAGGCGCCTGCAGATGGAGCGGCTAGATGTGGTGCAGTTTCATTGGTGGAACTATGAGATCGACAATTGGCTGCAGACTGCCCTGTGGCTTGAGGAACTGCGCGCGGCCGGCAAGATTCACCGGATCGGCGGTACCAATTTCGACACGGAACACCTCCGTGCTATCCGCGCTGCCGGCGTGCCGATGTCATCGATGCAGGTGCAATATTCGCTGCTCGACCAGCGCCCCGAAAAGACTTTCATCGCCGAGGCGCAGAAGCAGGATCTGGCAGTGTTCTGCTACGGCACGGTGGCTGGTGGGTTCTTTGGCGAGAAGCGGCTAGGTGCCCCGGAACCGCTTGCCCCGCTCGAGAACCGCTCACTGGTGAAATACAAACTCATCATCGATGAATTTGGCGGATGGCGCCTGTTCCAGGAACTTCTGCAGGCGCTTTCGGCCGTCGGCAAGCGCCATGGTACCGATATCGCCACCATCGCCAGCGCCGCCATGCTGAAACGGCCGGGCGTGGCGGCGGTGATCGTGGGCGCGCGCAACCGTTCGCACCTGGCCGCCAATCTCAAGATTGCGGAAGTCAAACTGACAGCCGATGATCACCAACAAATCGAAAACATTTTGGCAAAATCGACGCCGTTGCCGGGCGATATCTACGCGCTGGAACGTGACCTTTCCGGCCACGGTTCGATCATGAAATACAATCTGAACAGCTACGACAAGAATACCGTCGGACAACACTGAGATGCTTGTGCAAATTTTAGCCCCGGTACATGCTGGGTCAAATACAGGAGAGGGAAATTCCATGAACAAACTTTTGAAAACTATCGCCGTGATTGCCGCCATAGCCACAGCACCGAGCCTGGCCCACGCTGCCGATTGTGATGTCACCATCGGCATGGTGTTGGAACTGACCGGGGAAGCTGGCGCATACGGCACCGCCGGCGCCAAGTCGGTGGAAATGGCGCTGCGCGATTTCAACGATGCCGGTGGGCTGGGCAATGGCTGTAAGATTGTCACCGATACACGCGACAGTCAGACCCAGGGCAACGTGGCCGTCGATCAGGCCACCCAGCTGGTGAACATCAAGAAAGTGCCGGTGATCATTGGCGGCATCATTTCTCCGATGTCGATCCCGATGCTGACGTCGGTGACAGCTCCGGCCGGTGTGGTGCAGATTTCGCCTGCTTCATCGTCGCCTACACTTACCGCACTGGGCCGGGACGGCAAAACCAATGGCGTGTTCTTCCGCACGATTACTTCAGACGCGCTGCAAGGCACCGCGGCGGCAAAATATGCGCTGGATCAGGGCTTGAAGAAGATCGCCATCATCCACGTCAACAATGACTTCGGCGTCAATCTCGAAAAAGAATTCGAGACGGCCTACAAGAAGTTGGGCGGCACCATCACTTCGGTGACACCTTATAATGAAAAGCAGCCTAGCTATACTTCGGAAGCCAATGCCGCGATGAAGGACGCACCGGATGCGCTCTATTTGATTAGCTACCCGGTCGATGGCGCCACCATCGCCCGCGCGTGGATTTCCGGCGGCGGCCCGGCCAAGTTCCTGCTTAATGACGGCATGAATTCTACCGATTTCATCAAGGCCGTAGGCGCCAAGTATTTAAACGATGCCTATGGCACCTCGTCAGGTACCACTGAGACTGACTCCACCAAATATTTCAACGCCAACTATGAAACCTTTTCCGGCTTGAAGCCTGATGCCCCTGCCGCCGACCGTTCCTACGATGCAGGTGCCATTGCGGCTCTTGCCATTGCCAAGGCCGGCAAGTCCGATCCGGCAGCGATCAAAGCCGCCATTCCTATGATAACCGCAGCTGAAGGTGCGCCGATTCATGCGGGCAAGGAAGAATTCGCCAAGGCACTCAAACTAATCAAGGACGGCAAGCCCATCCGCTACGAAGGCGTGATCGGCCCGATCTCCTTTGATCAATATGGCGACATTACTGGTCCCTTCCGACTGTGGAAGGTGAAGGATGGCGAAGTGACGACCGTCGGCGAAATGGGTGTCGATGAAGTCAACAAGATCAAGGCTTCGCTGAAGTAATACTAGAAAAAGAGAATTGCATTCGCGGTGAATGTCATCGCGGATGCGATGTTTTGATGGTCAGGCCAAGTAAGTCGGGCTGTGTGGCGGCGGCTTCTCGCCAAGGCCAACCAGAACCACATGGGGCATCAGCGGGGATGTGCCACAAGGTCTAAAATTTGGGGAAAGTCGGAGGCCGGGTTTGTCCAGATGCAGAGTAGAAATAGAACGAATTAACTAGTGATGGATGGAACAGACGTTTTATACATATCAATAGGTTAAGCAGCTTCGTGTGCGCAAAGTGTGCACAGAGTTTTCGTTCTGTATATTTCTACTGACCACGTTGTAGGTCCCCGATAGCGGAAGGCTTGAGTCTTCGTTTGGGGCAAATTCCTGTCGTACGCATAGGTTCGATAGCACCGAGGATGATTCAATGTGCTTGGAGGCTTTAGATGATGAAGAGTGCGATAAGCGCGTACTCTCGTCCAATCAATTTGATTGAGCGGTAGCACCAGCGAGCAAAGGGTATTTGACCGACACCATGGTGTGGGGCATCGCACCTACGTCTTCCCAGATATTGAAACAGAACTTTGGTAAGTTCACCGTGCGCGGGGTGACTTATCTGATCTACGGCGGCTCGGTCCATGGTCACCACACCTGAATCTACACCGCCATCACTGACAGTAAGTCTGGATAAGCGTCCATATTGTCACTCACTGATTGACAGGCAGCCTTAGTTCATCCTATCCATCAAAAATAAAAAACCTGTACG
>Ga0207695_10004984_pt1 | contig 17869 bp, 10 predicted proteins | sample KBSC54metaG_FD_184354 | JGI IMG/M metagenome (GOLD analysis project Ga0207695, IMG submission 184354) | Corn rhizosphere microbial communities from Kellogg Biological Station, Michigan, USA - KBS C5-4 metaG (SPAdes) (version 2) | ecosystem: Host-associated > Plants > Roots > Rhizosphere > Soil... | reverse complement strand
GCCGCGCATTTGTGCAGCCTGTCTTTCCGCATCTGCAGATATTTTTATTGCATTACCTTCTGCTTCTGCAGCTTTTGTTTTAGTTATCAGCAAGGCCTGGCCTTCATTTTCTGCTGCGGCTTTCAGGTTATTAGAGGCAACTACTTGTGCCATCGACTTCACTATCACATCATCAAAAGTTATATCATTCATTTGCAGGTCCAGCAGGTGATACCCCCAGCTTTCCAGTTGCTTGTCCAGCTGTTCTTTCACATGCAGTATTATTTCTGTGCGCAGCAATAATATCTCCGATTGTTTTTTTGTAGCAACAAATGCACGCACAGCACCTTCTACCGAGCGTATCAGGGCCTGCATAAAATTGCTGTTGTCCATAAACTTAAAGGCAACATTCTCTATTGTACCCGTTTCCTGGTTTAGGACAGAATAGAGCAACATGGCGGAGAAATAAACATTTGCCTGGTCCTGGGTTATGGCCTGGAATTTTAACTCAATCGACCTGTTTTGATAAGAGATCCTAGTGTATATGGACTCTACAAAAGGAATACGGAAATTAAGACCGGGGCGCAATATGCGGCTGAACTTTCCGAACACGGTAATAACAGCAACTGTACCTTGTCTCACGCTTACAAAGCACATGGCAAGGAGTGCAAGAATAACAACGAGTATAATAGCAAATACAGGCATAAATATGTGATTTGTTTGGAAATATACGGATAAGAACGAAATTTGTTAAAACAATTGGTATGTCAGCAAAATGGACCTTGGATACGCTTGCGATGCAGGAAGATTTTTTTGCTGACACCGCACTTATAGGCATCGCCAGTGCTCTGCCTGCCTATCGTTTTTGCTGGCTACTCAATAAGCATTTCGATATGCAGTTTAGGCGGGAGCCGGAACTGGATGTGTGCCTGCAATCTACCGGGCGGCAAATTTACTTTCCCATATTTCAATACATCCCGCACCTTAGCGGCACCAAGCACCTTATTTATAAACTAAAAAACGATAAGGAAACATTATTACCTGAAGCAAAACAGCTTGATTATTTATGGATGATTCAGAGCAATGCACCCGACTCAGACGCGCAAACAATTACTCAAAGCCTTCGTGATATTCCTGATATTCAACTCGCACAAATTCTTGCCACAGACAAACTGAAAAGTTTAGATCACCTAATCATATAAGTTAATATTATATTCATAAATATTAATTTCAAGTTATACCTAACCATATAGGCTCAGTGCCCGTCTCTATATAGTACTTTTCATAATTGAATTAAAGTTAATAATTAGGCGTTTTTATTAAGAAAAGCTTAACTTTAAGGCAATCCATATTTCTATCATTTAAATATTAAATAGCTTATTTATAGACCATATGCTCTACTCTACACGTGCGCTAAGTTTATTAACCTGCCTATTGCTTTTCTTTGGTTTTAGCGCTAAAGGATTGACGGCGAGTTTTACACCCGACCGGCGTTCTGGTTGTGCCGGAATGGTCGTCAATTTCACGAATGGCTCCTCTGGTGCATCATCTTATGATTGGGATTTCGGAGACGGGTATAAATCCACTTTTACTAACCCATCCCACACTTTTATTTCTCCTGGCAGTCATTTGGTAACCTTAACTGCAAAAAGCGGCAGTTCTACAGCCACTGATACGCTTACTATCACTGTTTATGATACCCCAAGGGTATATTTCAGAGTAGATACTGCAGTATGTTTAGGTGCTACAATAACATTTCATGATTCTACTATTTTCGGCTCAGGCACAGCCAGCGATGCTACTTTTGCATGGAATTTTGGGAATGGAGACAACTCAACCTCGGAAAACCCCACCTATAGCTATGGTTCCACGGGTATGTATACAGTTACACTTACTGTTACTAACTCCGCAGGTTGTGAGTCATACCTGAGAAGATCGAATTATGTGCATGTATATGGTCCACCAAGTGTCAACTTTTCTGCAACACCTACTGTTTTTTGTGGTACTTCCGGCACTACTACGTTTACATCTACAATAGGAGGCGGGCCATCTCCTTATACTTATAATTGGGATTATGGCGATGGCAGCGCTCATGGCACTACCGCAAACCCAAACCATTCTTATACATCCACACGCAGTGGCTATGATGTTAAGCTGGTAGTCACCAGTTCTGCAGGCTGCAAGGATAGCCTTACAATACCTAATTATATCGTGTTCACTCATGAGACTGCTTCATTTTCGCTTTCAGCTACTACTGTTTGCGCCGGATCATATATTACTGTTACCAATACATCTACACCTTCTTTTACTTCTACCTGGTGGGATTTTGGTGATGGTGCCACATCAGGCGGTAACCCTGAGGTGCATGCCTATTCTTCTGCAGGCACTTATACAATAAAACTTGTTTCCGGAAATGGTTGTAACGACTCTACAACAAAGACAGTGACAGTTAATCCGCAACCTAAACCCGACTTTACGTTTTCACCTACGCAACCATGCCCGGCACCCGATACAATTATTTTTAGCAATGGCTCTACTGGTACAGGTACGCCGTTTATGTATAAATGGGATTTTGGAGATACAACCTATTCTACTGCTGTCAATCCGCATCATTACTATAGAAGCAGTCGGAATTATGATGTAAAACTTATTGCTACTAATACTTATGGCTGTACGGATTCGATTACGAAATCTAACTATGTTAAAATCTCCCCGCTTAATTTAGATATTACCGGTAATGGCGTTGCCTCAAGTATAGGTGGTTGTAAAGCGTTTACTGTGAATTTTGCTTATTCTGCTACAGGCACAAGTGGTGGTACCTATCCATATTCAATAACCTCAACACATTGGGATTTTGGTGACACAGCTACATCTACGGCAGCTAATCCAACTCATACATATAATGTTTACGGAACCTACCGTGTAATACTAAACATTACTACCAGCAACGGCTGTTCCGCGGCTGATACCTTTACGGTACACGTAGGCTCGCATCCCACGGCAAGCTTCACAGCAACGCCTACCACTACGTGCATAGACGCTCCTGTACAATTTCATAATACGTCTGACAGCGCAACTGATTATTCATGGCTTTTCGGCGATGGAGTAAGCTCCGGAGCGGATAGCCCCGGCCATGTTTATCATGATGCAGGTATTTATACCGTTACTTTAATAGCATTTAATAATGGCTGCCCGGATACCTTAGTGAGACCAAATTATATAACTGTAAATTATCCGAAGGCTGATTTTAATTTCAATTACAATTGCGATACAGCTAAAAAGATTTCACTTACCAATACATCTCTTGGCGGTACATCTTATTACTGGGACTTTGGCGATGCCAGCACCTCTACTACCTCCAGCCTTGCATTTAGCCACACTTATGCTACTACAGGCACCTATACAATTACACTTGTAGCATTCAACAGCACTACTGGTTGCCACGACACCACACATAAAAATGTAGAAGTCACCGATCCTACTGCCGCGTTTACGGCTAGTGATACCTTGGTCTGCATAGATAAAAAAATCACTTTTTCCAGCAGCCTTACTGGCGGCACGGCTTTAACATATAGCTGGATATTTGATAATACTACTCGCTTAATTGATACAACAAGCGCTGTAGTTTTTAGTTTTTCTACAAAAGGTTATCACTCTGCCAAAGTATTGATATATGATAATCGCGGGTGTACAGATACTTTTTCAAGGTATAATTATATAGATGTCGCGAAGCCAACTGCCAATTTCCTGGGGACACCGGTACTATTTGGTTGTGTACCACTATATGTTACACTTACCGACCATACAACTGATGTGCCGGGAGCTCACATTACCAGTTGGGTCTGGGACTTTGGCGATGGCAGTTCACCGGGTAGTGGCACTCCGGTCAATCATACTTATACCACTGCAGGTACTTTTTATGTAACCCTTGCTGTTAAAGATAATGTAGGCTGCACAGATACACTTACCAGGAGTGGATATATAGATGCACATAAGCCAGTTGCTAATTTCTCAGGTGGCCCTACAAATGTCTGTAAGAACAGCCCTGTATCTTTTCATAATGCATCTACAGGCTCCGGTCTCACTTACCGCTGGGACTTTGGGGACGGATATACTTCAAAAGCATCTTCACCAAGCCATTCATATAAGTCATTAGGTACATTTACGGTAAAACTTGCAATCACTGACTCATTAGGTTGTAAGGATTCTGTTACAAAAGTTGGATATATAACGGTAGTAGGTGGCCCTACAGCGGCATTCAGTCTTAGCGATACATTCCGTATCTGTTCTCCGCTCACGGTTAAGTTCAAAGACCTCTCTACAGGTGCAGTAAGAATCAATTGGTATTTTGGTGACCCGCTTTCTTCTGTAAGTCACAGCGATACACCAAGCTGGACCTATATAAATCCGGGTGTCTATACTGTTACTGAAATAGTATTTAATAGTAACGGCTGTACAGATACAGCCAGGGCCACTGTACGAATATTAGGGTATGCGGGCTTGCTCACTTATACTCCTTTGAGTGGCTGTGCCCCGCTTACTGTTAATTTTAAAGTAAATGCTACAGGTGTACCTGACTTTATATATGATTTTGCCGACGGAACAACTAAAAAGACGAAAAGCCCTACCTACACATACACGTATACTGCTGCGGGGCCTTATCTGCCAAGGGTAATCCTTACTGATGACTCCGGCTGTACTTCAGCCAGTCTTGGGCTCGATACCATAAAAGTAGATGGCATTTATCCTGGTTTCACTTACATACCATTCCCCGCATGTGACAGTGGTACATTTGAATTTGTCGATACTTCGTCAGGCGCGTACAGCAGCATATCCAGCCGTCAATGGATATTTCATGATGGCCCCGGCGGCACTGCATTCACAGACTGGCACTCTTATAGCCACCCTGGTAAGTACGCGGTCACTATTATAGATCAGACTGCAACGGGTTGTATTGATACTTTCGCTTCCAATATTGAAGTCTTCCCGCTACCAACTATAGACGCGGGGCCTGATACAACTATTTGCGTTGGTGATTATGCAGTATTAACCCCTTCTGGCGGCGTATCTTATGCATGGACACCTGTAGCCACCTTGAGTTGCGATTCCTGTACTAATCCTCAGGCTAAACCAGGCAGAGTTACCGTATATACCGTAGTCGGTACCGATGCTCATGGCTGCTCTAATACAGATACAGTAACTATATTTACAAAAACTAAAACAAGCAGCGTCTCAAGAGGCGGCGGAGAAATTTGCCAAAGCGAATACCTGCAACTATTCGACTCTGCCGGTGCGAATACTACTTATACATGGCTGCCGCCATATGGCCTTGATGATAGCCATAGCGATAAGCCAATAGCAAGCCCTGATACTACAGTGCATTATATTGTTATAGCACAGCAGGGAAGCTGTATCCCCGATACGGGATATATAAATGTGATAGTACACCCTACACCTATAGTTAGCGCCGGCCCTAACCAGACAATGATTGCGGGCAATACCGTACAACTGGACGCTACCGGCAAATATATAAGCAGATATTTATGGATTCCTGCCGATAACCTGAGCTGTGACAGCTGTGAAAGCCCGATAGCCAGTCCTAAAAAGACGACACAATTCATAGTACACGTATGGTCCGACTTTGGTTGTGCGGATTCCAGCGAAACTACGATACGCGTTATTTGCGATCACTCACAAGTGTTTATGCCTAATACCTTCACACCTAACGGAGATGGGCAAAATGACCGCTTCTATCCGCGCGGAAAGGGCCTGCAGGTAATTCGTTCGTTTAGAATTTACAATCGTTGGGGCCAGCTGATGTATGAAAAACAAGGCATGAACGTGAATGAAAAAGATAATGGCTGGGATGGCACCTTCAATGGTGTACCATTAACGCCGGATGTTTATGTTTACATGGTAGACGCAATATGCGATACCGGGGAACCAATTTCATGGAAAGGCGATATTTCATTAATAAGATAATGAGCACAAAAATGAAGAAGAAAACACTATATATTATTGCCGGTATACTTGCATGCATATCATCTACATCGGTGCAGGGACAGGATATTCACTTCTCCCAGTTCTATCAAACCACTATTTTAAATAACCCCGGCCTGGTGGGTGTCTTCAATGAAGACTACAAGGTTGGTGCTATTTACAGAACACAATGGAACACCATAGCCACTCCTTTCCAAACAGAGTTGATAGATCTTGAAACCAAAGTATTGGTTAATGATGTGAATGACTATATAAGCTTTGGCTTGCTCGGTTACTCTGATAAAGCAGGTGCTATTAGTTTTCAGACTACGGGCTTTTACCCTGCTATCAATTATAACAAATCAATGGAGGATAAATACAACTCTTATCTTTCAGTGGGCCTTACTGGCGGTTATATTTCCCGCACTATAGACCCATCTAAAATGACTTTTGACAACCAGTACCTGAATGGCAACTATAGTTCCTCGAATCCTACAGGCGAACAAATTACCTCTTCAAAAGTATCTTACTGGGATCTTGGCGTAGGTGTTACCTGGAATAGTAGTTTCGATGAAGATAATAAGGTTAATTATTTTCTGGGGGCAGCAGCCTATCACGTATCATTCCCAAAAACATCTTTTTTAGGCGACAATTCAATAAACCTGAAAATGAGGTATGATGCCAACCTGGGCTTGAATTATGACCTTGATGGCACTTACAATCTCATGTTCTATGCCAACGTTATGCTGCAAAGTCCATATCATGAATACATTGGCGGTGCTATGCTTAAATACATACTGCCTTCCAACAGCAATACCCCTCCTTTTTCTCTTGCTGCAGGTGTATTCTATCGTTACCAGGACTCATGGATACCTACTGTGAAACTTAATTATAAGAAGACCGCTATCACATTTAGCTATGACATCAATACCTCATCACTTAAAAACCTTACTAATTCATTTGGTGGCTTTGAAATATCCTTATTCACCTCCGGCATGTGGGGCGGGTACGATGATAAACATCTTTGTCCAAGGTTTTAAACCTTCACTTCCACTATATTCTAAAGGGCTAATTAATTATTAGCCCTTTTTTATTTTCGCTCTATAGCATTGATAATCATTTGGTCTTGCCATTAGAATGGCATAATATTATATAAGCATAGCTAAAAGCTATTTTAAAAAATACATGTACGTACATATATTTGCATTATGAAATTGGAAGAAGCTATAAAAAGCACGAAATTTTCAGACATGAGACATAAGGCTACCCTTAACCTCATGTACACAACTTACTGGCTTAAAACGCATTTAAGCAGTGCGCTAAAAGAGCATGACCTTACGCCTGAACAGTATAATGTAATGCGCATACTGAAAGGTAAGCATCCTGAACAAATGTGCGTAAAAGACATAGCCTCGCGAATGATTGAAAAAAGTTCTAACGTACCGAGGATAGTAGATAGATTGGTAGCTAAAAAGTTGGTAAAACGCAATACATCAAAAGAAGATAAACGCGAAACCTTAATTACGTTAACAGAAAAAGGAGTAGAAAAACTGCTTGAAGCAAATAAATTAAATGAGAAGCTTTCAACAGAGATATTCGGCATTAGTAACGAAGAAGCAACTGTGCTAAATGACTTGCTGGAAAAATTAAGAAAGGTAGATTAACAAATTCATATATCACCTAACTAATAAAGACAAATAAAAATGGCAACAACAAAATGGACAATGGATGCAGCGCATTCAGAAATACAGTTCAAAGTAAGGCACATGGTAGTGTCAAACGTGACCGGCAGCTTTGGAAAATTCAATGCTGACGTAGAAACCGAGGGAGAAGATATCACTACTGCTAAGGTTCACTTTACAGCAGATATAGATTCAATCTCTACCAACAATGAACAAAGAGATAACCATCTGAAATCAGCAGATTTCTTTGATGGCGCCACTCATCCACAGTTAACTTTCGAAAGCACAAAGATTGAAAAAGTAGATGGCAGCGACTACAAAATGCATGGCAACATCAGCATTCGCGGCACGGTAAAGCCAATTACACTGAATGTGGAATTCGGCGGCATCGTAAAAGATCCATGGGGCAATGAACGTGCAGGCTTCACAGTAGAAGGCAAATTAAATCGTAAAGATTTTGGCCTTAGCTGGAGCGCAGTAACAGAAGCAGGACACCTGGTAGTGAGCGATGATGTACGCATTCACGCAAATGCTGAGTTCATAAAACAAGCTTAAAAAATAATATAAAAAACTCGAACCAACCAGCCGGCCGTTTTGTTTAATAACAGAACGGCCGGTTTTATTTGTAACTTTCACTAAAGAATACTTATATGCAATTAAGCGGGAAAACTTTTTTTATCACTGGTGCCAGTCGGGGTATTGGTAAGGCAATAGCACTGCGCCTGGCAGAAGACAACGCGAATATAGTAGTAGTGGCTAAATCGGTAGAGGAAGACCCCAGGCTTGGAGGCACCATATACAGTGCTGCTGATGAAATAGAAGCTGCAGGAGGAAACGCGCTCGCAGTGCAATGCGATATAAGGGACGAAGAACAAATTAAAAAGGCAGTTGAGCAGGCCGTTGCCAGGTTTGGCGGTATTGATGGTGTAATAAATAATGCTTCAGCCATATCACTTAGCCCTACCGAGCAAACGGAAACAAAACGCTTCGACCTTATACACGATATCAATGTACGCGGCACTTTCCTTGTCACAAAGCATTGCCTGCCTTATCTCAAAAAATCAACCAATGCTCATATTCTCACCCTTTCTCCCCCACTCGATTTGAACCCTAAATGGTTTTCATCGTTTGTTGCCTACACCATCAGCAAGTACAATATGAGCATGCTTACCATTGGCTGGGCTGCGGAGTTTAAAAAGTATCATATTGCAGCCAACTCTTTATGGCCAATGACAACCATAGCAACTGCGGCTGTGCAGAATTTATTAGGTGGAGAGGCATTGGTTAAAAAAAGCAGGAAGCCGGATATACTTGCTGATGCAGCACATTATATACTGCAGCAGCCCGCTACAGAATGCACCGGCAATCTTTTCATTGATGAAGATGTACTCCATAAGGAAGGCATTACCGACCTGGAGAAGTATGCTATTACCCCTGGGAGTACACTGCAAAAAGACCTTTTTGTATCCTGACGATGGGGTGAATTTTTAGGTGGAATGTTATAACAAACATGCATATATGCATTTGTAGCTATTACCTTTACCTAAAATATTATCACATTGAAAGCAGTATTATCCATCAATAACATTTCTAAATCTTACGGCCCCATACAGGCTTTGAAAGGCGTGTCCTTCGATGTCCCGGAAGGTTCTGTATTTGGCATCCTTGGCCCCAATGGCAGTGGCAAAACTACACTGCTGGGCACATTGCTTAACGTACTACAGGCGGACAGCGGCAGCTATGAATGGTTTGGCGGCATGCCACCGGAAGCTGCCCGCAGGCAAATTGGCTCGCTGCTGGAGACGCCCAATTTTTATCACTACCTCTCGGCAGTTGACAATCTGGACATTGCTGCTGCGATTAAGCAAAGAGGGTATGACGATAAAACGCGGGTGCTTGAAAAAGTTAATCTGCTGGAACGTAAGGACAGCAAATTTCAGTCCTATTCATTGGGTATGAAGCAGCGCCTCGCTATTGCATCTGCATTATTAGGCCAGCCCAAAGTTTTGGTGTTTGATGAACCAACTAACGGCCTGGACCCTGCTGGCATAGCAGAAATAAGGGAACTTATACGTCAGCTCAATAAGGAAGGGAATACCATCATCATGGCTAGCCACTTGCTGGATGAAGTTGAAAAGGTTTGCACGCACGTAGCCATATTAAAAAGAGGCGATTTGCTATTGCATGGCCCGGTTGACGAAGTATTGCGCAGTGAAGATGTAATTGAAATAAAGGCTGCTGATATCCACACATTGCAAACTATTATTACTGAAATGCCGGGCATCAGGCAAGCCAAGCTTTCCGAGGGCACACTTCAGTTGGCTTGTGCTGATACCATTAGCCCGCAACAAGTGAATGAGTATTGCATTAGTAAAGGCATTGTGCTTTCTCACCTGCTGCTCAAAAAGAAAAGTCTCGAAACCAAATTCATGGAACTTACAAACTAAACCACACATGAAATCTTTGCTCGCTATAGAATGGCTTAAAGTAAAAAAATACACCACCTTCTGGGTACTGGCAGGCTTATTCACTGTACTGCTCTTTGCCTGGAACTATATGAATAGCAGCGGCCTGCTAAAGCTTGCTGGTCCCAATAATATTGGCCTCTTAACTAATGCGTATAAGTTCCCTGAAATATGGGATAACGTTGCCCACTGGACTAAATTTTTCTCCGGCCTTGTCGCTATTGTTATTATTATACTCACTACTAATGAGTACCAATACCGCACTAACAGGCAAAATGTAATAGATGGCTGGAGCCGCAGCCAGTTCTATAATGCAAAATGGCTGCTTGTTTTGGTTATGACAGTTCTTATTACCGTTTACACTTTCCTGCTGGTGCTCATATTTGCGCTTACTAATGGCTCTTCAATGTCCGATATGGGCGCACATGCCGAAAAGCTATTGTATGTAATGGTTATGGCGCTGGATTATTTCAGCTTCGCCCTCACTCTGTCTTTCTTCTTTAAGAGAAGCGGCATGACCATTGTTATATTTCTGTTATATACTTATATTATAGAAATAATCTTTCAGCAACTCCTGAACTGGAAAATAGCCTGGAAGCCGGGCAACTATCTGCCATTACAGTGCAGTGCCGAATTGTTGCCTTTCCCTTTATTAAAGACCTTAAAAAGCATTACCGGCCTTGCAGCTTCCGGCCCTACAGATACAGTATTGGTAATTACCACCATTGCCTGGATAATTATCTATTACTTCATAGGCCGGGCAAAATTGCTACGCAGCGATTGGTAACTTTGCGATATGCAAAATGAAAAACCAATCATTCTTATTACGAATGATGATGGCATTACAGCACCTGGCATTCGCTCTTTGGTAGAGGCAGTTAAGGATATGGGTAGGATAGTGGTTGTAGCGCCTGATAGCCCCCAATCAGGTATGGGCCATGCTATTACCATAGGCACACCCCTGCGCCTGGATAAGGTAGCTATTTTTGAGGGCATAGAAGCTTGGCAATGCAGTGGCACACCGGTAGACTGTGTAAAGCTGGCGAGGGATAAGATTTTACACCGCAGGCCGGACATTTGCCTTAGCGGTATTAATCATGGTGCCAACCATTCCATCAACATTATATATTCTGGCACCATGAGCGCTGCCATGGAAGCTGCAATAGAAGGCATTCCTTCGGCCGGTTTTTCTCTTATGGATTACCGTTTTCATGCAGATTTTACTATTTCAAAACAAGTGGTGCGCCAGGTAGCAAGCCGTATGCTGGGAGAAAAAATGCCCGAGCACTTGCTACTTAATGTAAATATCCCGCATATATCTAATGAGGCTTTTAAAGGAATAAAAATCTGTCGCCAGGCTTACGCCAAATGGGAGGAAGAATTTGACCATCGTATTGACCCGCGCGGAAAAGACTATTACTGGATGACAGGGAAGTTCAAAAATATGGACAAAGGAGAAGATACGGATGTACAGGCACTGCAGGAAGGTTACGCCTCTATTGTCCCGGTAAAATTTGACTTTACAGATACCAAAATAAAGCAATGGCTGGAAAAGCAGTGGCATGGGATATAGCTACCAAGAAATAATCCTTTATCGCTTGTCCTGCGTGTGTTTACTTTCTTTTTGCCTCGTCAAAAATGAAAGTAACAAAGAAAAAGACGACGTTTTTCAATTGCTCCGCTGAAAAAAGAAGCCTTACGCTGGTTTCGCGGTTCGCTTATCATCGACATGCGCTGAAATTATTGCCGCAGTTTGGGGTCTATTAGGCTTCAGTATACGTGGCAACTGCTTGTTTCTATTTTTCGCACTTCTCTCGTTTCTACGGCAAAAATTAAGGCGCAATCATGGGCTGGGCGACAGTAGGCTTATCATCTTTTTTGATATTAAATTGCCAAGGTATAATTCTGAGAAAAAATTGCTCTTTTTGCGATTTTTGTCTGTATGTCTTACCTGTAGTGATTTTCAGCGATTTTGCTTAGGGTATAATTGGGTATAATCTGCTCATTTTATACCTAAGTTCCTTATTGCGTGTCCTGCGTGTGTTTACTTTCTTTTTGCCTCGTCAAAAATGAAAGTAACAAAGAAAAAGACGAATTTTTCAATTGCTCCGCTGAAAAAAGAAGCCTTACGCTGGTTTCGCGGTTCGCTTATCATCGACATGCGCTGAAATTATTGCCGCAGTTTGGGGGCTATCAGGCTTCAGTATACGTGGCAACCGCTTGTTTCTATTTTTCGCACTTCTCTCGTTTCTACGGCAAAAATTAAGGCGCGATCATGGACTGGGCGCCAGTGGACTTATCATCTTTTTGATATTTAATAGCCAAGGTATAATTCTGAGAAAAAATTGCTGTTTTTGCAATTTTTGTCTGTATGGCTTACCTGTAGTGATTTTCAGCGATTTTGCTTAAGGTATAATTGGGTATAATCTGCTCATTTTATACCTGGATTCCCTTATTACGTGTCCTGCGTGTGTTTACTTTCTTTTTGTCTCGCCAAAAATGAAAGTAACAAAGAAAAACGCGACTTTTTTCAATTGCTCCGCTGAAAAAAGAAGCCTAACGCTTGTTTCGCGGTTCGCTTATCATCGACATGCGCTAAAATTATTGCCGCAGTTTGGGGTCTATTAGCCTTCAGTATACGTGGCAACTGCTTGTTTCTATTTTTCGCACTTCTCTCGTTTCTCCGGCAAAAATTAAGGCGCGATCATGGGCCGGGTGACAGCGCGCTTATGATCTTTATAGACTGGGTGGCTGAGGTGTGACGTTTTGAGCGTTTTTTTGTTTTGGGACATTTTCTTGTCAGAACACCTTGAAAGGCCTGATTATTCTGAGTTATTAGTGTTTATGTAAACATTACAAAATGTAACAAAATGTCGCAAAATGTCACATTTTGCTCCCACTGCCTACCTTGCCTCGTCCCGAAAATGGTTTTACAGGACTATCGGTAATCCTGATTTGGGTTTACAGTATGTCAAAGAGCTTGCCTGGTTAGCTAATCTGATGATTAGGGAATGGCTACTAGCAAGATACTATTATTAACATGCGGGTTCCAAATTAAGATGTCCACATTCTTTAATTAAAAATGAAAAAGTAAAAAGTAAAAAAGTGGCTTTATTCAGCGAGAGTTTGTTTGCAGAAAACATTTAATTATTGAAGTTGTAATTCTTGAATTTCTTTTGCGTCGAATGAATGAATAAAATTAAGCATCTTTTCCAATTCTCTAGTTTCATCATCCCACCAGTTGGTGGACCAAATTCTATGAAATACAAAACCAAACTGTTCTAGTTGTTCTTGGCGAAAAATATCCCATGAATAGGCTTCCGGACTACTATGATATTTAGCACCGTCGCATTCAATTGCAATAACAGGTTTGCCAGTATGTTTGCTTTTTATAACCATATCTATTCGAAAACCTCCGACCTTATGCTGTTGTTCAATTCGTCCAGCTCCAATATTTTGAGCAAGACGATCATATACTTCATCTTCAAATGGGGATTCTGAGCCTATACTGCTACCAAAGCTTTCATAGTGTTTTTCTGAGCAACATTGACTTACGGTGTCTAAAATTCCTTTTCTGAGTTCTTCGTTGCATTCACTAGTCGATTTCGCGTACATTAAATATGCATACAAAATTGCTCTGCCGCGATTGCCCATCTGCTGAAGCAACTGAGAATATTGACTTGTATATTCTTGTGGGAATGATGTGCAAATAAAAATTTTGTGACGAGCACGAGTAATAATTACATTAAGCATGCGGTGTCCACTGCTTTGAATAATTGGGCCGAAATTTTGAGTGAATGTTCCATTAGCTTTTCTACCGAAAGTTGTTGAGAGTATGATAATATCTCTTTCATCTCCCTGAATATTCTCGAGATTTTTTGCAAAGAATGAATCTCCAAGTTGTGTCATGAGTGCATCGAATGCAGGATTTGCATTTCTTTCTGCATTGATCTTCCCGATAATAAGATTACGCTGGTCTATGTTAAAAGTAGCAACACCTACACTAGGGTATGAACCATCGCTTAACGGTTTAATATTATTTTTTAGAATGTCAACAACTTTTAGAGCCTCTTTCTCATTTGTTTGTGCCTCATAGAGACCATTTACTTCAATAAATTCAATAGGGTTATAATTCTGTTTTGCCGGTATAGGTATTAAACGCCTTCCATAAAACGCATGATTTGAAAATTCTATTAAAAATGGGTGCTTTGATCTATAATGCACATTTAAATAAGATTGCTTAAATCCTCTGTCCTCTGCATATGCTAATAAAGATTCGCTATCGGCGAGATTAAGCTGGGATGCATTAACTTCTGTTTGCGGCGTTATTTCATCGTCTGTTATGTCACCTTCCTCAATAGGATCTAATAGTGGACCATTGCTACTAAAATAAGAAGACGGTGCCATTTGATGTTTATCTCCAGAAACAATTTTTACTTTACCCCGAACCATTGCAGCATATGTATCCTCCAGCCTTAACTGGCTCGCTTCGTCAAATATCACAACATCGGCTATTCCTTCTTCCAATGGAATAATGGAACTGCACGTTGAAGGATTTAGCAATAAGACAGGAAAGAAGCTTGTAAACAGGTTGAAATCGGTTTTGATAATGGTTCTTAGTGAATTTCTTCGGGTTCCTTTAGATCCTCTTTTGTTATACAAGCTATTAATAACCTTACCGCTAATATTGAACATGCGGAGTGCGCTATTTTGCCTTTGTGACCAGAACGTTGTAATATATCTTAACTGAGCCTCATTAAAATATTCTTTAAGTTTTCTGTATTGTTGAAGATCTAAATCGTCTTTGGGCAAGTATGGAGGTTCATTTAATGATAGCACCCAGAATAAATACCAGCATTCAAATGCCTGGGCCCAACTATTATCCAGATTGTTTTGAATAATATTGACAAGCTGGTACTGATTAGGTGTTAAACTAATAAGAAATTGTCTCCACTCATAGTACGCCCTAAAATCGGACAGATTTCTTTGTAAATCGCTAACGAAGTCTTTTACCTCAATAGCTTGCTGAATTGCGTCTTCTAAATGTTTGAATTTAAGTTGCGTTTCAGGTGAAATAATGTCCAATTCATGCTGAACGCTCTTTGTAATTTCCTTTAGTGCTATGTAGCTTGTAAGTCTCGCTTGGTAAGTCGTTCTAAAAGTAGCGTATTCCTGTTGAATATTTAATAATCGTTCTTTTACTATCTGAATTTGAGAAACCAAATCATCTACGTCATCTATTTCGGTTAGATTTATGTCAATATTATATTTTATCAGTGATTTCTTCAGGTCATTGTATTTATATAGTATGCTTTGTAGCTGCTTTTTTAAATTGGTTAAGCCTGGATGAAAATTGCTTTCCTTTATTTCTTTTGTGTACTTATTAATCTCAAAAGGAATTGTATTGGACCATAAATCAACTTTTTTATCAAATTCTTTTATGTTATTTATATATTTATTTAAGTCGACGACATCTTCCTGATCGTTATATTGATGCTCAATATATAACTGACTATGAGCATATTTAATTTTGGATATTTCCGATATTACTAACTGCTGATCAAATTTTTTTTCTCGATTTTTCCTTGATAAAGCTGCCAGTATATTTACTTTAATGCCTTTTTCATGCGTAAAAAAGGAATTGCCATATTTCGTTTCACTTTCTTCAATAAAAGATAAATATTCATTTAAAGCGCCTTTTAATGATTGGGTATATGACGTGTAGTGATTTTCTAATTCCTTTTGATAGCTAATTTTAAATTCACTCGCATTACTTGAAATTGCAGCCAAGTCTGAAATAAACTCATTCAAGTGATTTTCAAAATTCAATTTTCCATCGAGCGAACTATTTTGTATGTCTAAGCCATCACAAAATGATCGAAAAACTTGTATGTCGTTAGTGACAGGGGCAGAGAAATTCTGATAAACTACTTTCCATTCTTGTATTTCTTCACCAATAGTTTTGATTAAAGCTTCTAAAGAGGAAACGCTTTTTTGAATAGATATGGTGTGATTTTCGACCGTTACCCTTCCTTCTCCAGCTGAATTGGAAAATATATTTTTGGAAAGCTTGTCAAATGATTTGGGTAAATGCTTACTTCGATTAAAAAGTAATTCGGCTCTTTCTAAAACAGGCAAAGTTTCTCCAAGTTCGCTTTCCTCGCCGTGAAAAGTGAATTCCCCACTTTGTAAAACTTCTTTAAGTGGAACGGAGGCATACTTCTTTTTTAGCCGCAAATACCTTCCAACTAACTGCCCCCATGTTTTATTTGAAAGCACAGGATGATCGAGACTCCGATGTTGCTGGTTTATTAATGAAGAAGCTTTTTCCAGAGCTTTTCTACTCAAATCATATTGATCCAAAGCCTGTTGCATAGAAATGTTGAAAAGCTCGCCTTTTTGTCTTTCTCTGACCGAGTCAACTATGGCTTCCCTATCATCATTTACATCATCTATAACCGCGATAAGCTTGCTAATTTTGGGGTCAGCTTTCTCAATATTCTGTTTTATAATGTCTAAAGCAGTCTTTTTCTCACAAACAACCATGCACCTTAATCCATTGGCAAGAGCATTAATAATTAATGCAGTCAAAGATTGACTTTTACCAGTGCCGGGTGGGCCCTGAATTATTTGATTTGTATCGACACCTAATGCTGTAATAATTGTTTGCTGGGTGGGGTCTGTATCTACTGCACTAAAGGAAGAAGAAGCGAGGTTTTCAACTATTAGATTGTCAAATTGAAATTCGTCAAACCGATCAAGCAACTTAGTTATATCAGTTATTATGCTTTCTTTTTGTGTGCGGAATAATCCAAATACGCCACCAAAATGAATAAAAGCTTTGTTCCCAACAAGGTTTTCGATTTCGACTGCTTGTGGAAGCGAGTTGATAGGATTGGAGATATTCTGTTCTAATGTATTAATATGGTTTTCTAATACGCCTGAATTGAGTGCAGTTAAAATATCACCACAAATATTAACCAATTCCTGCTTGTCTAAAATAGCATCTTCCAGAACTTCTTCACTTAAACGGGGTAATTCTATATTGTCCTCTCCTTTAATAAAGGAAAGCAAAACTTCATTGACAATGATCGGGTGTATCTCTTGATCAACGAACTTTCCATTCTGATTAAGAGTCTTATTCCTTAATAATATCCATTCATTGACTTTGCTTTTTGATTTTATTGCGTCAAATGACCAGATAAAAATAGGGGCCTTGATTATTTTTTTAGGATCTTTTGAGGATCTCTTCACAAGTATTGGATAGCCAAACCCTAAAGTTTTAACACCATGCTCTTTAAAATAGTCTTCATTCTCGATAATAATTGAATTTAGGCGTTTGGCAATGACGCCTAACAGCTTTTGCTTTTCCTTTTCAGTTTCATTTAAATCAATTTCGTCAAATGATATTTTATGGTCGAAGCTGGCAACTGTAAAAAGTTTCTCTATAAATTCATCTGCAAGATTGTTTTGTACAATGTTTAATTGCTCAAGGTCAAGTCGAGTGGCCAATCTTCCGGGCAGTGCATTCAGATGTATAGATTTTGCATTCCCGCCCTTTAACTTACTTTGTAAAGCCTGAAGAAAAATTTTAGAAGACATAGTGTGGGGTATATTATGATTGTGGCATTTAAAATTAATAATTTATACGAGTTATACACAGGGCAGGGTATTTAACTGGTCGTATTTTCGAGTAAAGGTCCGAACGATGAAAGGTGCCAACGCCGTGGGTGCTAAATAGCTGCAATGGCGATGGGCCAAAAA
>Ga0207695_10004982_pt1 | contig 17873 bp, 16 predicted proteins | sample KBSC54metaG_FD_184354 | JGI IMG/M metagenome (GOLD analysis project Ga0207695, IMG submission 184354) | Corn rhizosphere microbial communities from Kellogg Biological Station, Michigan, USA - KBS C5-4 metaG (SPAdes) (version 2) | ecosystem: Host-associated > Plants > Roots > Rhizosphere > Soil... | reverse complement strand
CGAGAAGTCCTCGCCGAGCGCCCCCGAGCACAACATCACCACGCAGTTCACGATGGGCAAGGGCGACGCGGCCACGCCCGAGGTGTCGTGGGACGGCAAGAAGATCCTGTTCTCGATGCGCTGCCCGGCCGACAACGCCGTGAAGATCGGCGACGTCGCGGCCTGCACGGGCCACTGGAACGTCTGGGAATACGACATGACCACCGGCGGCCTGACCGGCGGCACGTTCCGTCGCATCACGTCGTCCACCACCGACGACGACATCCACCCGGTCTACCTGCCGGCCGGCCAGGGCATCGTCTTCTCGTCGAACCGCCAGACCGAGTCCAAGGCCAACCAGGCGCTGGGCCACAGCTACTACGCGCTCGACGAGTACGAGCGCGAGCGGGTGTTCAACCTGCATACGATGGGGCTGGACGGCAGCAACGTCACGCAGATCTCGTTCAACCAGAGCCACGACCGCAATCCGACGATCCGGCCGAACGGCCAGATCATGTTCTCGCGCTGGGACCACGTCGGCGGCCGCAACCACTTCAAGGTGTTCACGGTCAACCCGGACGGCACCGACATGTTCGTGCTGTACGGCGCGCACAGCGACGGCAACAGCTTCCTGCACCCGCGCGACATGGACCCGAAGGGCAAGTACGCCGGCTTCCTGACGTCCGACCTGATGCCGCTGCAGCGCACGCATGAAGGCGGCGCGCTGATGCTGATCGACGCGGCCAACTACTCCGAGCAGAACACGCCGGCCAAGAAGTCGGTCGCCGCCGTCGGCGGCCAGCATCAGGCCACGACGCAGACGGTCAACATCGACCGCGGCGTCTCGATGTTCGGCCGCTTCACCGGGCCTTACCCGCTGTGGGACGGCACCGACCGCGTGCTGGTGTCGTACCGCCCGTGCGAGGTCACGAAGAACAAGGTGGTCGTGCCCTGCTCGACGCTCACGGCCGACGAGCTCGCCAAGCTGTCCGACATGGATCGCCCGCTGGCCGAGTCCGAGGCCGATCCGGTGCAGGACAACGTCCCGCCGCCTTACGCCGTCTACATGTTCGACCCGGCCAACCAGTCGATGCTGCCGGTGGCCACCCCGCCGGCCGGCTTCATGTACGTCGACGCCGTCGCCATCCAGGCGCGCAGCGAACCGACCACCGTCGCCGCCGCGCCGCTGGACGAGACGCTCGCGTCGCAGCACATGGGCACCCTCGACGTGCGCAGCGTCTACGACACCGACAGCCTCGGCCGGATGGGCGAAGGCATGTTGACGGCCGTCGACGCCAACCCCGGCTGCACGGGCCCGCTGATCCCGCAGACCGCGCCGGTCGACGTCAGCGACACCCGCACCAGCGTGGCCGACATCAACAAGATGAAGGATCCGGCCAACGCCGCCTACAACTGCGCGCCGGCGCGCTTCATCCGCGCGGTGCGCGCCGTGGCGCCGCCGACCAGCATGATGAAGATGCGCAGCTCGCTGGGCGAGACCGACTTCGAGGCGCAGCAGGTGCTCGGCTACGCGCCGATCGAACCGGACGGCTCGTTCAAGCTCAACGTCCCTGCCGACACGCCGATCGCGCTGGCCGTGGTCGACTCGCAGGGCCGCGCCTTCCAGACGCACACCAACTGGATCCAGGTGCGCCCGGGCGAACGCCGCACCTGCGACGGCTGCCACAGCCCGCGCCGCGGCGCCCCGATCAACTCGGGCGCGACCGTCAACACGGTGCCCAGCGCGATCCTCGCCGCCATGGCCAGCGCGCACCAGTCCGGCGAGACGATGGCCGACACGCGCGTGCGCCTCGACCCGACCGCTGCCACGCTGAAGGCCGACATGGTGTCGACCGACATCTGGGCCGACACGACCAAGGCCGGCGTCACCGCGCGCCCGGCCGTCGCGCTGCGCTACACCGGCAACGCGAATGCGTCGGACGACCTGGCCACCCCGGTGCCCACCAACGGCGTCATCAACTACCCGACGCACATCCAGCCGCTGTGGACGCGTGACCGCGGCGCCAACACCTGCACCTCGTGCCACAACGTGTCGGCCCACATCGACCTGAGCGCCACCATCGGCGGCGACGGGCGCGTGACGTCCTACGACCGCCTGATGATCGGCGACCCGCTGCTCGACTCGTCGGGCCGCCCGGTGATCACCTTCGACGACGGCGTGCCGATGCTGGAGCACCAGCCCGCGCTCGTGAACACCGCCGCGAGCGAAGGCGAGGCGATGGGCCTGGCGCGCAAGAGCCGACTGATCGAGATCCTGTCCGGCCAGTCGCTGATGTCCGACGCCGCCGCCAAGGCCTCGCATCCGAACCCGCCGTCCACCGCACCGGATCACTCGAAGATGCTCAACGCCGCGGAGAAGCGCCTGCTCGCCGAATGGATCGACACCGGCGGCAAGTACTACAACGACCCGTTCGACCCGACCAGCGGCACCCGCATGGTGCCCACGCTGGACGAGGACTCGTTCATCGCCTCGGTCTACCCGATCATCGAGAACACCTGCGCCGGCTGCCACCAGGCCCGCGGTTCCGACAACACGCCCACCGGCGCGACGTCGTTCACCAACAACCGCTACGTGCTGACCGGCGACCCGGACGGCGACTGGGGCGTCACGATGACCATGGTCAACGACGTCTGCCATCCGCCCACCAGCTACCTGCTGGCGCGTCCGTCGACGATCCCGCACCCGCAGGCGGCGACCACCCAGACCGCTGCGGTACTGCCCGCCAACGGCGCGAACTATGCGACCATCTCCAACTGGATCGCGGCAGGTTGCATGAATCCATGACGATGCAGAAGCAGAAAACGAGGGTGGCATCCTGCGGCCTTGCGCAGGATCGGAGCGACGCGGCGGCCGCCATGGCGCGCGCCGGCGCGCCCTCCGCGCGCCGCGCGGGCATCGGCCGTGCGGCCTTCGCGACCCTCGTGGCCGGCGGCCTGCTCGCCAGTTGCGGCGGGGGCGGCGATCCCCTGACCAATCCCGGCAACGTCGACAACCCCTCGACGACCGGCGGGGCCACGCTCGCCTTTCCTTATTTCCAGAAGTGCATCTTCCCGATCTTCCTCAAGCAGCTGCCCATCACGCAGAATGGCGTCACCTCGACGAACACCTGCGCGGGCGCCGGCTGCCATGACAGCAACACCGGGACCGGCGGCGCCCTGCGCGTGATCGTCGCGGCCACGCCGATCGCGGATGCGGATGTCGCAGCCGCGGCGACGGACACCGCCATGGCCACCACGATCCGCGCATCCGACATGTACAAGAACTTCTATTCGGCGCAGGGCACCACCGTGTTCGGCAGCCCGATCCAGAGCCGCCTGTTCGACAAGCCGCTGCTGCTGAACGTGCTGCATGGCGGCGGCCGCATCTTCACGAGCCAGGACGACCCGAACGCCAAGCTGATCGACTACTGGATCAGCCACCCCGTGCCCGCGGGCCAGGACGAGTTCAGCACGTCCAGCTACAGCATGTTCACCCCGGCGGATCCCGCGACGGGTACGTGCAACACCCAATGAACGGCGTGCGCGCCGTCTCGACCTCCTCCACGCCGCTGCGCCGCGTCGTGGCGTGGCTGGCCTTCGCGCTCGCGTGCGCCGGCGCGCACGCGGCCGACGCGCCCGCGCCCATGCCGGCGGACGCCGCCTCGGTGCCCGCAGCCGGCGCCGCGGCCGCCGCGCCGGCCGACGGTGCGTCCGCGCCCGTGGCCGACGACCGCCCCCGCACGGCCACCGTGCCGGTGCCCGGCTCGACGCAGAGCGTGGAGATCCCCGCCCCGGTGACCACGGGCTCGCCGCCCACGGTGCCCGTGGCCGACAGCGTGCCCGGCGGCGACAAGCGCGAGCGCGTGCAGGTCAGCGATCCGTACATCGAGCTGCACACCTTCGCCGGCCGCGGCTACCCGGTCTTCTACGTCGCCGCCCGCGGCGAGTGGATCTCGATCGAGCTGCGCCACACCGACTGGTACAAGGTGCGCACGGCCACCGGCAAGGTCGGCTGGGTGACGCGCCAGCAGTTGCAGTCGACGCTGGCCGAGAACGGCCTGCCCAACCAGTTCGGCGACGTCAAGTACGACGACTACCTCGCCCGCCGCGTCGAACTCGGCGCCGGCTACGGCCGCTTCCACCGCGAGTCGATGATCAAGTTCTGGGTGTCGTACCGCGTGTCGGACACCCTCAGCTTCGAATCGACGCTCGGCCAAGTGCAGGGCGTGTTCTCCGGCACCACGCTGTGGCACGTCAACCTGCAGGCCGAGCCCTGGTCCGACCAGCGCTTCTCGCCCTTCATGGGCATCGGCATCGGCATGTTCAAGAACATCCCGAACCAGAGCCTGGTCAACTTCCAGCCCACCAACGCGCGCCTGGCCGACGCCATCATCGGCGCGCGCTACCACCTCACCGACCGCTTCATGGTCCGGGCCGACTACGCCATCTACACCGCGTTCGTCTCCGACCAGCGCTCGCTCGAGTACCGCGCGGCCACCGCCGGACTCTCCTTCTTCTTCTGAAGCGCCGCCATGACCGCCAAGAGCCGAACCCTCGCCGCCAAGCGCCCGTCTTCGACCGTCGTCGCCGTCCGCGCGTGCGCAGCCACGCTGCTCGCGGGCGCCGCGCTCGCCCTGCTGGCGCACGGCAGCGCGCGCGCCGCCGACGCGCCCGCCGCCGACACCAGCGACCAGGTCATCGTGCCGCAGGTCGAGCGCCGCGAGGTGCACAAGCCGAAGTACCCGTCCAACGATTTCGAGATCGGCCTGTTCGCCGGCAGCTACACCGCGCAGAACTTCGGCACGCACTTCGACTGGGGCGCGCGCGTCGGCTACGACATCACGGAGGACTTCTTCGTCGAGGCCAGCTACCGCCGCACCAAGGTGAGCGACGCGGAATTCCGCAACATCCTGCCGGGCGGCATCTTCACGGCCGAACAGCAGAAGCTGCAGTCCTACGACCTGTCCCTCGGCTGGAACTTCCTGCCGGGCGAGGTCTTCATCGGCAGGAACTGGGCGAAGGCGTCGACGATGTACGCGATCGGCGGCCTGGGCAGCACGCGGTTCGACTCGCAGCGCATGCAGACCTGGAACTTCGGCCTCGGCGCCAAGCTGTTCCTGGCCGACTGGGTGGCGCTGCGCGCCGACGTCCGCGACCACATCTACACGCTCGACCTGCTCGGCAAGCGGGGCTCCACGCAGAACCCCGAGGTGACGGTGGGTTTCGCGTTCTTCTTCTGACAAATGAGGCCCCGCTCCGGCTTGACCGCAGGGCACCGGGCGTCGATATCCCCCACGACGCTTCCGTCCCGACCGTCCAGCAGGTGAATTCCAAATGCGCATGATCCGCCCCCTCGCCACCGCCGCCTCCACCCTCGCGCTCGCGCTGGGCCTGCTCGCGCCCGCCCACGCGGTCGCCCCGGCGCCCAACGCCGTCGCCCCCGACTTCACGCTGCGCGGCGCCGACGGCCGCAACGTCCGGCTGGACGAGCTGCGCGGCCAGGTCGTCCTGGTGAACTTCTGGGCCACCTGGTGCGGCCCGTGCCGCGAGGAGATGCCGCGCCTGGAGACGCTGTACGAGAAGTACCGCAAGTCGGGCTTCGTGCTGCTGGGCGTCAATGTCGACGACGATCCGCACGCCGCGATGGCCGTCGCCCAGAAGCTCAACGTCAGCTTCCCCGTGCTGCTCGACACCGAGAAGAAGGTCAGCAAGCTGTACGACCTGAACACGATGCCGTCCACCGTGGTGATCGACCGCGACGGCAAGATGCGCTTCCTGCACCGCGGCTATCGCGCGGGCACCGAGGCCGACTACGAGCAGCAGATCCGCGGATTGCTGAAGGAATGACGATGGTCCGTGTCCGCCCCATCCTGGCCATGATCCTCGCTGCCGGCGTGCTCGCGAGCGCCGCCGGCTGCGCGTTCAAGCCGATCGAGCCCTGGGTCAAGCCGTACGAGCGCGAGCGCCTGGCCGACCCGGTCATGAAGGCCTCGCTCAACGAACTGCCGGGGCGGCAGCAGGATCACGTGTATGTCGTGCGCGAGGGCTCGCGCGGTGCCACCGGCGTGCAGGGGGGCGGCTGTGGCTGCAATTAAGAACGCCGCCAAGGCCGCCGGGCTGGCCGCGGGCGCCGTGGCCGCCGGCTCGGTGCAGGCGGTCGACCTGCCCGAGGACCGCGCCGAGACGATGTACCACCTGTACGACGGCGGTGGCGTCATCGCGCAGGGGCCCGCGCTGCTGGTGCGCAAGAGCATGCTCGATCGCGTATCGCTGTCGGGCAGCTGGTACGTCGATGCGGTGAGCAACGCGTCGATCGACGTCGTCACCACCGCCAGCAAGTTCAAGGAAGTGCGCAACCAGGGCGGGCTGGGCCTGGACTACGTGGTGCGCGATTCGCTGATCCACGTGTCCGGCTCGCGCAGCGTCGAGCCCGACTACCAGGCCAGCACGCTCGCCGTCGACCTGACCCAGGACGTGTTCGGCGGCATGACCACCGTGCTGCTGGGCTACAGCCACGCCGACGACAAGGTCGGCCAGCACGGCACGCCGGGCTGGGTGGGGACGGCGCACCACTGGCAGTACCGCCTGGGCGTCACGCAGATCCTGACCCCGCGCTGGCAGGCCAGCGCCAACCTCGAGTCGATCAACGACGACGGCTACCTGCAGAGCCCGTACCGGCTGGCGCGCGTGTTCGGCAGCTACATCCACGAGAACGCGCCCACGACGCGCGAGAGCAAGGCGCTCAAGCTGTCGGCCACCGGCGACATCACGCCCGAGGGCGCGAACAACCGCCGCTCGTTCCGCGCCGACTACCGCTACTACTGGGACACCTGGGGCATCCGCGGCCACACGCTGGAGCTCGCGTACAACCGCAACCTCGCGCCGGGCTGGCTGCTCGAGAGCTTCGTGCGCTACTACCGCCAGAACCACGCGCTGTTCTACAGCGACAACGCGCCCACGCAGACGCTGTACGTGTCGCGCAACCGCGAACTCGCGACGATGCACGACTTCGGCCCCGGCGTGACCGTCTCGTACACGCTGCGCAGCATCCCGGGCAAGTACGACGTCAAGCTGAGCGGCTCGTACCAGTTCATCGATTTCCACTACGCCGACTACACCCGGCCCGACACCGGCAAGCCGTACTCGTACCACGCGAGCGTGTTCAACACGGTGCTGTCGGCCACGTTCTAAGAAAAGACAAGAGAGATCAGCATGCTCAAACTGACTCGCGCGGCGTTGATCGCCCTCGGACTGTGCGCCGCCGCGGCGCTGTCGCCCGTCTTCGCGGCCGATGCGCCGGCGCCGTCCGCCTCCGCTCCCGCGGTGCCCGCCGCCATCGCCGCGGCGCCCGCGCAGGAAGCGGCCAGCGGCGCCGCGGCCGCGGCCGAGTCGCCGGCCAGCGCCGCCGCCGCGAGCGAGCCCGCGCCCACCGGCAGCCTGGACGACCGCGTGCAGCAGACCAAGGCCGACGTGATCCGCCTCAACCGCGACCTGCTGGTGCTGGAGGAGGAACTGCTGTTCCCGGCCAACACGCAGGTGGCGGTGTTCGTGTCGATGGACGTTGGCCTGCTGTTCGACCTCGACTCGGTGCAGGTCAAGCTCGACGACAAGGTCGTCACCACCTACCTGTACACGCCGCTGGAAGTGCAGGCGCTGCACCGCGGCGGCGTCCAGCGCGTCTACCTCGGCGACCTGAAGGCCGGGCCGCACGAGATCGTGGCCTTCTTCACCGGCAAGGGTCCGCACGACCGCGACTACAAGCGCGCCACCACGATCAAGTTCGACAAGAGCACCGAGCCGAAGTACATCGAGCTGCAGATCAAGGACGTGCAGCAGAAGCTGCAGCCGGAATTCGACGTCAAAGTCTGGCAGTGACGACGATGCGCTTGCGTTCGCGCCTTCTTCCGCGGCCTCGCCTGGTCGCCGCGCTCGTCGCGGGCGTGCTCGCGACGGCCGGCGCGCGCGCCGCCGACGCCCCGGACAAGCTGCCGGCCGATCCGCCCAAGCACCCGGTGACGGATCCGCACTACGGCGACGTGCTGTTCGAGTTCTATCAGGGCCGCTACTTCCCGGCGATCACCAAGCTCGAGGTGTCGCAGCACTTCGACCGCATGCAGCACCATGCCGACGAGGCCGAGATCCTGCGCGGCGGCCTGCTGCTGTCGTACGGCCTGCACAAGCAGGCGGCCGAGGTGTTCGAGGCGCTGCTGGCGCGCGGCGCGCCGCCGTCGGTGCGCGACCGCGCGTGGTACTTCCTGGCCAAGATCCGTTTCCAGCGCGGCCTGATGCCCGACGCGTCGGCCGCCCTCGGCCGCATCGAGCACGTGCTGCCCGAGCCGCTGGAAGACGACCGCAAGCTGCTGCAGGCCAACGTGGCGATGGCCCTCGGCGACAACGACACCGCCAGCAAGATCCTGGCGCCGATCGCCGGGCCGCGCGGCACCGACCTGTACGCGCGCTACAACCTCGGCGTGGCCATGATCCGCAGCGGCGACGTCGCGCACGGCACGAACGTGCTGGACGACCTCGGCCGCCTGACCATGCCCGACGAGGAGAGCCGCGCGCTGCGCGACAAGGCCAACGTCGCGCTCGGCTTCGCCGCGATGAAGGCGGGCAAGCCCGTGGCCGCGCGCGACTACCTGCAGCGCGTGCGCCTGCAGGGCCTCCAGGCCAACGCCGCCCTGCTGGGCTTCGGCTGGGCGGCGGACGCCGTCGGCAACCCGAAGCAGGCGCTGGTGCCCTGGCTGGAGCTCGCCGGCCGCGACCCGAGCGATCCGTCGGTGCTGGAGGCGCAGCTGGCCGTGCCCTACGCGTACGCGGAGCTTCACGCCGACGCGCAGGCGCTGCAACGCTACGAGAACGCGATCGCCAACTTCGAGAACGAGGACGCCAACATCGACGCCACGATCGGCGCGATCCGCGAGGGCAAGCTCGTCGCGGGTCTCATGAACCGCAACCCCGGCGAGGAGATGGGCTGGTTCCAGACCTTCCGCGACCTGCCGCTGATGCCGCATGCGCGCCTGCTCACCCCCGTGATCGCCGGCAACGAGTTCCAGGAGGCGTTCAAGAACTACCGCGACCTGCAGTTCCTCGCGCACAACCTGAACGAGTGGCACGACAACCTGGGCGTGTTCGGCGACATGCTCGCCACGCGCCGCCAGGCCTTCGCCGAACGGCTGCCCCGGATCCGCGAGCAGCAGCAGGCGCGCGGGCTGGGCCTGGACCAGCTGCAGAAACGCAGCGACGCCAACGCCGCCGACCTGAAGCAGGCCGAGGATGCCGCCGACGGCGTCGCCTTCGCCGACCCGAACGAGCGCGCGCTGCAGCAGCGGCTGGCGCGCGTCACGGAGACGCTGGCCAGGCTCCCGCGGATGCCGATCCCGGCCTCGCGGACGCCCGCGAGCGCCTGCGCCGCGTGGCGGGCGCGCTCGCGTGGCAGCTGGCACACGAATATCCGGCACGCGCCTGGGACGCGAAGAAGGGCCAGAAGCAGACCGAGGACGTCCTCGCGTCCGCGCGCCAGCACGACGCCGACCTGGCCCTGGCGCAGCAGGACGAACCCGTCCGCTTCGAGGAGTTCGCGCGCCGCATCGCCGAGCTCGACGCCCGCCTTGACGTGCTGCTGCCGCGCGTGGCCGCGCTGTCCAAGGAACAGCAGGGTGCGCTGCAGGAGATCGCCATCACCGAACTGAAGGCGCAGAAGGAACGCCTGGCGGCCTACACCGCGCAGGCCCGCTACGCCGTCGCGCAGCTGTACGACCGCGCGACCGAACCGAAGGAGGAGGGCAGCCATGTCGACAAGCCCTGACCGCCTTCGACCGGTGCCGCGGCTGGCGCCGCTGCCACGTGCGCTCGCCCTCGTCGTGCTCACCAGCTCGCTGGGCGCATGCTCCATGATGGGCGGCGCCAAGAAGCCGGGTGCCACGCCCGACAACGCGCCCACGATCAAGTCGCTGCTGTCCAAGGAAGTGGTGATCGACTCCGACCCGGGCATCCCGGCCGACGAGGACAAGGCGATCGCCGCCTATCGCAACTTCCTGGCGGTGACGCCCGACGCGAAGCAGCGCGCCGACGCGCTGCGCCGCCTGGGCGACCTGTCGATGGCCAGCGCCGACAACGCCAACGCGTCGAATCCGACGCCCACCGGCGTGCCGGACTACAGCGGTGCGATTGCCCAGTACCGCGACTATCTCAAGAACTATCCGAACGACCCGAACAACGATCGCGTGCTGTACCAGCTCGCGCGGGCGCAGGAGCAGGGCGGCGCGCTCGAGGAGTCGCTGAAGACGCTGGACGAGCTCGTCGCGAAGTACCCCAAGACGCATTACTACGACGAGGTCGAGTTCCGCCGCGGCGAGATCCTGTTCACGCTGCGCCAGTACGCCAAGGCCGAGGCCGCGTACACGCTGGTGCTCAAGGGCGACTACGACAACCCGTACCGCGAGCGCTCGCTGTACATGCAGGGCTGGTCCAAGTTCAAGCAGGGCAATCTCGAGGAGGCACTGTCCTCGTTCTTCGGCGTGCTGGACGGCAAGATCGTCGGCATCCGCGACGACGACCTCAGCCAGTCCGACAAGCTCACCCGCGCAGACAAGGAACTGGTGGACGACACGCTGCGCGTGATCGGCATCTCGCTGGCCAACCTCAAGGGCGCCGAGTCGATCCCGCCGTACATGACCGACGCCGGCCGGCGCGGCTACGAGTTCCGCATCTACCAGCAGCTGGGCCAGCTGTACCTGAAGCAGGAGCGCCCGAAGGACGCGGCCGACGCCTACGCCGGCTTCGCGCGCCTGAACCCGCTCGACGCGCAGGCGCCGGTCATGCAGGCCAAGGTGATCGCGATCGACCAGGACGCCGGCTTCGACCAGCTGGCGCTGTCCGCCAAGAAGGATTACGTCGCGCAGTACGGCCTGGACGGGGAATTCCGCAAGGTCAACCCCGAGGGCTGGGAGAAGGCGCAGCCGCTGGTCAAGACGGCGCTGGCCGAACTGGCCCAGCGCTACCACTCGCAGGCGCAGAAGACGAAGGCCAAGGACGACTACGTCGAGGCCGCGAAGTGGTACCGCGCGTGGCTGGCCGAGTTCGGCAGCGATCCGGATGCCGCGGAGAACAACTTCCTGCTGGCCGAAGTGCTGTACGAGAGCGGCCAGTACTCGGCCTCGGCCGTCGAATACGAGAAGACGGCCTACGAGTACCCGGCGCATCCGCACGGCGCGGACGCGGGCTACTCGGCGCTGCTCGCCCATACGGCCGAACAGAAGGGTGTCACCGGCGACGCGCTGCTGCCGCTGCAGCGCGCCGGCGTCGACAGCGAGCTGCGCTTCGCCGCCGCGTTCCCGAACGACTCGCGCACGCCGGCGGTGCTCACCAACGCGGCCGACACGCTGTTCAAGCTGCACGACAACGACCGCGCCGCGGGCGTCGCCGAGCAGGTGCTCGCGCTCAACCCGCCGGCCACGCCAGCGCAGCGCCGCGTGGCGTGGACGCTGGTCGCGCACACGTCGTTCGAGGCCGGCAAGTTCGACAAGGCCGAGAAGGCCTACGGCGAGGTGCTGGCACTCGTGCCCGAGAAGGATCCGGCGCGAGGCGAGCTGACCGAGCGCCTGGCCGCATCCATCTACAAGCAGGGCGAGCAGGCGCGCACCGCAGGCGACAACAAGGCGGCGGCCGAGAATTTCGCGCGCGTCGCGGTGGCGGCGCCGGGCTCGGCGATCCGCGTGAACGCCGAGTACGACGCGGCGGCCTCGCTGATCGCGCTGAAGGACTGGCCCGCCGCGGCCAAGGCGCTGGAGGCATTCCGCCAGCGCTACCCGAACCATCCGCTGCAGGGCGACGTCACGGCCAACCTGGCGCTGGCCTACAGCGAGCAGAAGCAATGGGCGCCCGCGGCCGCGCAGTACGAACGCATCGCGCAGGCCCCGGCCACGACGCCCGAGGCGCAGACGCGCGCCCGCGTCGCGCTCTGGCAGGCCGCGACGCTGTACGAGCGCGCCGCCGCCAGCGACCCGGACAGCGTCAAGGCCGGCAAGCCCCGGCCGTCCGATGCCGCGGCCAATCGCGCCGCCGCCGCCAAGGACTACGAGCGCTACCTGAAGCAGTACCCGGCGCCGCTCGAACCCGCCGTCGAGGCGCACTGGCGGCTCGCGCAACTGGCGCACGTCGACGGCAACGCCGCGGCGGAGAACGCGCACATGCACGCCATCTTCGTGGCCGACCAGAACGGCGGCGCCGCGCGCACCGATCGCACGAAGACGCTCGGCGCCATGGCCGCGCTCGCCGCGGCGCAGCCGTCGTTCGAGGCCTACCAGAAGGTGGCCCTCGTGGAGCCCCTGGCCAAGAACCTGAAGCTGAAGAAGGCGAAGATGGAGGACGCGCTCAAGGCCTACGCGGTGGCCAGCGACTACGGCGTCGCCGAAGTCACCACGGCCGCGACGTTCCACGTGGCCAACGTCTACCAGGACTTCGCCAAGGCGCTCACCTCGTCGCAGCGTCCGAAGAAACTGTCCAAGCTCGAACTCGAGCAGTACAACGAGATGCTGGAGGAGCAGGCCGATCCCTACGTGCTCAAGGCGATCGAGCTGCACGGCATCAACGCGAGCCGCACCACGCAGGGCATCTACGATGAGTGGGTGAAGAAGAGCTTCGAGGCGCTCAAGGCGCTGCAGCCGGCCCGCTACAACAAGTCCGAACACAGCGAGGCGACCGTCGATGCGATCCGCTGAACGCCTCTGCCTGGCGCTGTCGGCCGTCACGGCCGCCGCGCTGCTCGCCGGTTGCAGCTCGGTGACGTTCATGTCGCGCGGCGCGGCGCAGGACGCGTCCGCCGCCGCGCCGGCCCAGGCCGCGAGTGCCGCGGCGTCCGTGCCCAAGGCTGCCGCCAGCGCGGCCGCCACGCCGGCGCCGGCCTCCACCGGCCCGATCGCGCCCGCCACGCAGCGTGCCTACGACGACGCGCTGGCGCTGATGCGCGCCGGCCACGTCGCCGATGCCGAGAAGGGTCTCCGCGCGCTGGCGCAATCCAACCCCGAGCTGGCCGGCCCGCACGCCAACCTCGGCGTGATCGCCCGCAACGCCGGCCGCCTGCCCGAGGCGGTCGGCGAACTCGAGAAGGCCACCACGCTCGCGCCCGGCCACGCCGTCGCCTGGGACCAGCTGGGCCTGGCCTATCGCCAAGCCGGCGAGTTCACGAAGGCGCGCGACGCCTACGAGCACGCGCTGGCCATCGATCCCGGCTACGGCACCGCGGTGCTGAACCTCGGCGTGCTGGAAGACCTGTACCTGGCCGAACCCGCGAAGGCATTGGAGCTGTACACGCGCTACCTCGCGCTGGTGCCCGGTGGCGACCCGGTCGTCGCCAAGTGGCAGGCCGACGTGCGACGCCGCGTGCCGGGCGCCGCGGCCCCGGCCCCGGCCGCTTCCGCGGCTTCGGCGGCCGCCGCGACCGCCCCCGCGCCGGCCGCCGCATCGGCGCCTGCGCAGGCCAAGCTGTCCAAGGAGAAGAAGTCATGACCGCACGTCGCTGCCTCGCCGCGCTGCTTACGATCGGTTGCCTTGTCGCGCCGGTGTTCGGCCAGGATCGCGCAGAAATCGATCCCACGAAGATCATCGGCAACCGAGAATTGCCCAAGGTGCTCTACATCGTGCCCTGGAAGAAGCCGCTGCCCGGCGACCTCGCCGGCAGGCCGCCGGTGAGCGTGGTCGACGAGGCGCTGGCGCCGGTCGACCGCGACGTCTTCCGGCGCCAGGTCCGCTACGACAAGCTCGAACAGGAGCACGCCGCCGCGGTGGCGCCTCCGGCCGCGGACGCCAAGCCCGCGGCGCACTGAATCCGCCTCGTCCCCATTCGTTTCACGTTCCCGAACTGTTCCCGGAGATTCCCAGATGGAAACCATCAACTCGATCGTCAAGTTCTTCCAGGACTGCGGCTGGTTCATCTTCCCCAGCCTCGCGATCATGGCCACCGGCCTGGCGATCGCCATCGAGCGCTTCGTGTTCCTGCAGAAGGCGCGCGTCGCCAACCGCCAGGACTGGGCGCGCGTGCTGCCGCTGCTGCAGGGCGGCCAATGGAAGGAAGTGCTGGGCATCACCGCGGCCTCCGATTCGGCCATCGGCAAGATCGTGCACAACGGCCTGTCGCGCCTGCAGTCCACGCGCCGCCGCGACGACATCGACGCCGCGATGGAGGAAGGCATGATGGAGATCGTGCCGCGCCTGGAAAAGCGCACGCACTACATCGCCGTGTTCGCCAACGTCATCACGCTGGTGGGCCTGCTGGGCACCATCACGGGCCTGATCCACGCGTTCACCGCCGTGGCCCAGGTCAATCCGGCGGAGAAGGCGGCACTGCTGTCCGCGTCGATCTCCATCGCCATGAACAACACGGCCTTCGCGCTGATGGTCGCGATCCCGTTCCTGCTGATCCACTCGTTCCTGCAGGCGCGCACCGCCGACATCGTCGACGGCCTGGAAGGCGCCAAGATCAGCTTCCTGAACCTCGTCCAGCGCCTCGCTCCGGAACACAAGGCCGCCTGAAATGAGCTGCCTCACCCACCCGCAGAACCGGGGGTGCCGCCATGGCCGCTAGACGTCGCCTGAAGAAGGGGTCGGAGGCGCTGGAGGTCAGCGCGTTCATCAACCTGATCGTCGTGCTGGTGCCGTTCCTGCTGTCGACGGCGGTGTTCTCGCGCATGTCGGTGATCGACCTGACGCTGCCCGCCAAGTCGGCCAACTACGAAGGGCTGAAGGAGAACGACCTCAAGCTCGAGGTGGTGGTCCGCCATGACGCGATCGAGGTCGGCGACAAGATCGGCGGCCTGATCCAGCGCATTCCCAACACGGCCGACAACCACGTCGATGTCACCACGCTCAACGGCGTGATGTTCGTGGTCAAGAACAAGTTCCCGGCCGTCACCGCGGCGTCCGTGCTGCCCGAGCCCAACATCCCGTACGAGACCGTCGTCCAGGTGATGGACGCGATGCGCACGGGCAAGACGGCCAACGGCGGCACGACGGTGGTCGACGTCGACCTGTTCCCGGCGATCTCCATCGGCGACGCGCCGGTGCGGCATTGAGGAGGGCGCCATGAAGCTCACGCCCATCCAGAAGCGCGCCGCGCGCAATGCCCGCCACGGCAACTCGCTCGACATGAACCTCGTGTCGCTGATCGACGTCTTCACGATCCTGATCTTCTTCCTGCTGTCGAACTCCGGCGTCGAGACGCTGCCGGCGGCCTCGGTGCACCTGCCCGAGTCCACGGCGAAGGCCGACCCGAAGCAGACGCTGGTCGTGGCGGTCAATGCCACGGAGATCGTCGTCGAGGGCCGCAAGGTCGCAGACGTCGCCCCGCTGATGGCGGCCACTGCCACCGACGACACCATCCCGGGCCTGAAGGCCGAGCTCGACGCGATCGCGGCGCGCCCGGTCGCGCAGGCCGAGAACGCCGCCAAGGCGCACTCGGTGACGATCATGGGCGACAAGGACATCCCGTACCAGCTGCTGCGCAAGGTGATGTACACGGCCGCGCGCGCTGACTTCACGGACGTCTCGTTCGCCGTGAACAGGAAGGATTGAGCGAATGACCGCGATCTCCTTCCGCCATTCGACGCTCCCATGGGCGCTGGCGCACGACGACGAGGAACGCTTCCGCAAGCTGTTCCTCGCGTTGATGGGCTTCGTCATCGTGTTCGGCATCGCACTGCGCTTCATCACGCTGCCCCCGCCCGAGCCCACCGCGGCGGCGACGCTGCCGCCGATCGCCGCCAAGCTGCTGCTGGACACCCCCAAGCCGCCGCCCCCGCCACCGCCGCCGGCCAAGACCGAGAAGATCGAGCCGCCCAAGCCCGACCTCAAGGACAAGTCCGAGCCGGCGCCGCTGCCCACCAAGCCGGTCCCGCGCGAGCGGCCGGTCGTGGAGGCGCGCCAGCCGATCCCGGGCAAGCCGCCGGGCGAGGACCGCGAGGCCGCGCGCAACAAGGCCGCGGGCGTCGGCCTGCTGGCCGCGCTCAAGGACCAACCGCCCGAAGTGCACGGTGCCCCGCTGGCCGTGCAGTTGAACCAGAACATCGACAAGCGCGGCGCCGGCGTCGGCACGGGCGTCGGTGTGGGCGTGGGCGCCGGCAAGGAGCCGGGCCTGCCCGATCGCAACATGATCACGTCCAACGCCGCGGGCGGCTCGGGCGGCATCAACACCGCGGGCTTCAGCCGCGACTCCGGCGGCGGCGGCCTGGCCGGCCGCGCCACCACGCTCGTCGCGGGCGTGGCGGGCGGCGGCGGTGGCGGCGGACCGGGCCTGGGCGGCGCCATCACCGGCTCGGGCGGCCGCGGCACGGGTGCGGGCGTCGGCAAGTCCGGCGGCACGATGTCCAAGAGCGGCAGCGGCAAGGCCTCGCGCTCGCTGGAGGAAGTGCGCCTGGTGCTGGAACGCGCCAAGGGCTCGCTGTACGCGATCTACAACCGCGCGCTGCGCGAGGACGCCTCGCTGCAGGGCAAGGTGGTCGTGGAGTTCACCATCGCGCCCAACGGCAGCATCACCTCGTGCCGGCTGGTCTCCAGCGAGCTGAAGAACCCGGATCTCGAGCAGAAGCTGCTCGCGCGGATCCGCACGCTGTCGTTCGCCGCGGAGGACGTGGAGACGCTCGTCACCACCTACCCGCTGGACTTCCTGCCGTCCTGACCCGCCGCGCCCCGCGCGCCGACGCCGGCCCTCGCGATCCGATCGCGGCGGCCGGCGTTTTTCATGGGCGCGCGGCGGCGCGACGCGTGCGCAGGCAACGCGGTTATCGCGTGTCCCGGGCGAGACGATCACCTCGGAATGCCTGAAAATCGGCTTCTGGCGGCAAAATGCGTGGGTCGCGGTGCTCGTCGAGCGCCCCAACGCGACAATGCCTTCCAGCCCATGACCTCCTCGGCCACCACCCCCTCCTCGCCCGCGGCGCTCACGCCCGCGCGCGCGGCCGCGGCCGTGCTGGCGCGGCATTGGGACGGCAAGCTTCCGGTCGATCCGCGCCGCATCGCTGCGGCGCTGGGCATCCGCGTGGTCCCGCGCGGCGGCTCGGGCGACCCCGACTACGCGTACAACGGCTATTTCGACAACACCGGCAAGCAGCCGGTCATCGAGTACAACCAGTCGGAAGCGGTGGTGCGCCAGCGCTTCACGATCGCCCACGAGCTCGGCCACTACGCGCTGGGCCACGCCAGCTCGCCGCGCGATACCCCGGCCAACTTCAGCACGCGGGTGGCCGACGGCAGCGAACGCCTCGCCAACCGGTTCGCCGCGGAGCTGTTGATCCCGGCCAAGGAATTGCGCATCCTGCTGCAGACCGGCAAGCTCAGGAACGTGGCCGAGTTCGCCGACGCGTTCTGGACCTCCCAGCTGGCCATCACCTATCGCATGCAAGGCCTCGGGCTGATCCCCTGACGGCCGACGCGAGCGACATCAGCGACGACCTGTCGCCGCCGGTCACGACCACGATCGCCAACGAACTCATCTCGGAACAGGTCACGCGGCGCTGGTTCCGCACCATCGCGCTGGTGGCGGCCCTGCTGACGCTCGTCGTCCTGCTGGGCACGATGGTCGCGATCGTCCACACGTTCGTGTCCGAATTCCGCGTGCTGGCGCTCGACACGCAGGTGCAGCTGGCAGCGGCACCGCGCGTGGCGATCGCGCCGTCCGCGGCGGCGGCCGTCGTGCCGGCGACGACGCACGTCTGGGTCTCCCTCGGCGCGTTCACCACCTCCATCGCCGCCCTGGTGACGGCGCTCGTCGTCGCCGCCACCGTGCTCGCCATCGCGCTGGTGCGCGCCAGCTTCACGCTCACGACGCGCGGCGACGACCCCGCGCTATCGACAGCCGACGCGGACGAGGACGCCCCGGTGACGCTGCCTGCGGCGGAATT
>Ga0207695_10004980_pt1 | contig 17877 bp, 16 predicted proteins | sample KBSC54metaG_FD_184354 | JGI IMG/M metagenome (GOLD analysis project Ga0207695, IMG submission 184354) | Corn rhizosphere microbial communities from Kellogg Biological Station, Michigan, USA - KBS C5-4 metaG (SPAdes) (version 2) | ecosystem: Host-associated > Plants > Roots > Rhizosphere > Soil... | reverse complement strand
GAAGCGATCACGGGCGGCAGGGCTTGTCTTTACATCGGCCAGTATCTGCTGGAACTCCGCGTTCAGTTTCGAAGCCGCCACTTGAAACGCATCTTCTTTGTCGAGAAGGCTCGCGCCGCTCTCGCCTAAAAGCGCCCGAATCCTTGCCTTCTGTCCGGCATTAACCGCGAGTCGGTACATGTTCATCAGAACGGACGCGCTTGGCGCAACGTTCCCGGCTTCGTACTGGCTTATAGTGCTGTGCCGCAACCCCAGCTGGGCCGCGAACTGAACCATCGTTTCGCCGCGCGACTTTCGAACCTCCCGCACCAAATCACCCGCCGACAATAAGCCTCCGACCAGCTTCAACTCGAATTCCGGGTAGTGAAAACGCACACTACGCCGTTACGGAATGGAAATGTTATTTACAAACACGAATGTTATGCGATAACATTTGCACAGACGTACGAGTATGAAGCTAAAGCATAGTACCAACTTCAAAATCGAGCTTCTCAAGCGCGGGCTGTCACAGGTCGAAGTCGCCAGCAAGCTGGGTATCTCAAAGCAATACCTCTGCGACATCGTGCAAGGCAGACGCTGCCCCCAACCGCTCGTCAGGCGAATGGTGACGGAAATCGGGCTGCCCAAGTCGCTTTTCCCGCGACTGAAAGAAGCCGCCTGATGAAGAGCGTTGAGCTTGCGTTCTTTGTCGTCGAAAAGACCCGCGAACTCGGTCGCATGGACGGCTGTGTCCTGGCTAAATGCCCCGGTTGGGATCGGGTAAAGGCACACAGATACCTCTCAAAACTCTCCCAATTGGGATGGCTGGAGCGAGTCAGCAGCAATGGCCGGCCCGCCTACGTACTTGGCCGGAAGGTGCTCGGGTTCGCGGTCGATTTTGGAAGTCTCTAGTAATTGAAAATGCCGCAACTTGCGGCCCGAAAAGTAAAGGGGTGCAGATGAAAACAAAAGCGTTAGTCGTTTCAGATGCCGCAACCAGCGGCAAAACCTCACTTGAGCATGTGGACGTTGCAGTACTCTCGGCGGCAACTGAACTAAGTCAACGCGACCGTCTTTTCGCGGCGATCGGGGAAGCCAAGGGCCATCTGATCCATTCGACACTTTCCAACCTTTTGTTGGCAGAGAGTCTTCGAAGCATAAAAGACGGAGCCGTCTACAAAAAGGAAGGCCTGACATGGGAAGAGGTCTGCGGAGTCTTTGACATCAGCAAGGACACAGCGGACAGAATGATCGCCGATCTTAACGAGTTCGGACCGCTCTTCTTTAAGACGAAAGCTATCGTCCGAATCTCGCGTGAAGCATATCGGAGGCTCGCACCCATCGAAACAGAAGACGGCAGGCTTCTGATCGGCGACGACGCCTTCGCCCTGACCAAGGCCAACGCTCAATCGATCCAAGCCGCGATCCAACTTCAGAACCAGAAGTTCGAAACGCTGCAGGACAGGGTGAACAACGCCGAGCAATCTCTGAAGGCCGCTCGGCAGGAACGTGACAACGCTAAGAAGGCAGCAGTTGACGCAAACAAGAAGCTGCGCGATTCCCAAAACACCCAGCCGTTCGCCGACGTGGACGAAGATCACCGCACTATGCTCCGGGTTCAGAGCAACTGGGACGCCTCGATCCTGATGCTGAACAAGCTCCGCGCCCGCAGTCTCTCAGACGAGAATCAGGCCCGATACATCGGCCTTTGCGAGTATCTGTACCGATCGCTGTTGCAGGTGACGGATGACGCCCGATTCAGCTTCGGACGCGGGCCAAACCTGCCAGATCCGAGCGATAACCTGTTCCTCTCCAACGAGCCCGACAAGAGCCGCGACCTTCTCGCGGAGTACACCAAAGACGCTGCCCCTACAGTCGCCGAGTTCAGGCAGGTTGACAAGCACACGAAAGGTGTTGACCCCAAATGAAAAAGATGGCACCAAGGGCGGCCGCGTTGGTTCGCGCCATTCGAAAGTCCAGAGGGGAAAACATGACGGTTTTCTCCACTCGGCTTGGAGTCGCGCCTAACACAGTTTCGCAATACGAAGGTAACCGGATAGGCGTTAGCGCCGCGGTATTGCTTACGATGCACGGGCTGGCTCTCGACGACCTTCATCGCGAGCAAGTCAGGGCGCTTCTGGGGGATCAGTCCTCCAGCCTCGGAACACCCTCGGAACTCACGCCAACAAAATCCTCGACCTACCAACTCCTCATAGCCGTCCGGGAAGGGCTCGAAGCAGCCAGGGCTCTCGTCTCTCGCCTTATTGAAGAAGAGGTTGAATTGGACGCCGAAGCAAAAAGGACAATCTCTAATGACTTCGGTATAGTGCACCAGGAATGACCTCCACCAGTCGTCGTCAATAAATCCGTCTGTGGAAACGGCATAACGCTGACACGCAGCCACTAATTCGTTCCGGAACGCCTTGTGTTCGACAAAATCTGTCAGCTCCGGCATTTCTGCCTGACACACACCCACACTCTCTCGTCGATATTTTGCTTCATAATTATCGAAACGAGACACTATGACTTGTGCTGTGGCCCTGTCGAGCGCGGGATGTACGGCCCAGTCGCAGCATAGTTTCAGCGTCCAGTAATCATCCAGCGTGCCCTTAAGCTCCAGAAGTTTTCGAAGCTCCACGAGGATATACACAACTTGCCTCTCAGATGTGATCGGGTCTGCGAGCTCGCAATTCAGCTTTGAAGCGATATCTTTCTCCATGCGACCGCAATCATAACCTGTCGTGCCCGCGATTCAAGCTTCGCCGCAGGTGCCCACCGCCTCCAGAAGATGCCTGAGCGAAAGCCACAGCCTGCACGTCCGGACGAGCCCCCCTGCTCAACCGTCGCAGTCAAGACTGTTCTGAGAACCGCATTCCAGGACGTAGGAGTCAGCCACGACCGCGCTGTTCACTGGTGTGGTGTCGGTTCGCTCATTTTTCCTGTTTCCTGCCGCCCAAATCGGACGGGCGAAGGCACTGTAAGCCGCCGCCGCTTGCCGTCAATGACGGATCTTGGCTCCCCTCCCCCGCCGACAGGCTGTGCCTTGGGGCGGAGCAGTTACCCCAACATCCTATGACCGCTGCGCTTTGATCGGCGGCAGGACGGCCCTCTTTCGCCCCCGCAATTGGGGCTCACGAACACGAAAGAGGCAAGCGTGACGACACCCCGCAAAACTCGCAAGCGCAAACGCAGTTCCCGATCACGAACTTGTCTTGGCAGTGCCGCAAAAATTCGGCATTCCACGCGACCGAGGAGTCCACGGCCCATACCCGATTCGCCCCGCCGCGATCCCGTTCAGGAGTTCGCCGACCGTATTATCACTGAGCTTGAAAAAGGCATCAAGCCATGGATTCGCCCGTGGGACCCGGAAAAAACCGGCGGACCGCAGGCGCCCTTCAATCCCATCACAGACAAACGTTATCACGGCATCAATGTCCTCATCCTCGGCATGGATAGCGGCGTGAAGGCGCAGGATGCCAGCGTAAGTCCGCTCCTGTCGAAGGACTTGGCGGAACTCCCCGGCAAGGAAGGTCTGATGATTGCCGTCGAGTATCCGCCTGGCGCTTCGGACCCTGTTCATCGCCATCATGCGCACGGGTTCATTTACGTGCTGGAGGGTTCTATCGTGATGCAGGTGAAAGGCGGAAAGGAGATCACCCTGACGCCGGGGCAGACCTTCTATGAAGGCCCCAACGATATTCACCTTGTTAGGCGCAACGCGAGCAAAACGAAGCCGGCGAAATTCCTCGTGTTCCTGGCAAAGGACAAGAGCGCCCCAGTGTTGGTTGTGGAGAAGTAATCATCATGTCAGTCACAAAAGAATAACGACGAAAACACGCAAGCTCAGACAGATGAGTACTACGAACAGCTTGCAAGTCAGGAGCAGACATATCTTGACGAGGTGGAGGCGCGGCTTATCGAGGGTCTGACCTCCGCCGAGGCGTGCTCCCGATGAAGAGTCGTGTTCGAACTGCGTTAGGCTGCGCGCCTGCCCCCCCCGAGCTGGGCGCGCGTTCTTTGATGGCAGCTTCAAAATTCATGACGGTGGCCTATGAATTCCCTGAAAGACAAAGTTGTGATCATTTCCGGAGCCGGTGCCGGAATAGGACGAGCAGTGGCGCTTCGCTTGGCCGAGTCCGGAGCAAAGGTGGTCGTGACGGGCCGCCGTGCCGAACCACTGAAGACTCTAACAGAGGGTCGGGAGCATTTGGATTTCGTTGTTGCAGATGCGGCAAATCCCGATGATGCACCGAGATTGATCGACACAGTCATCGAGCGTTGGGGACGGCTCGATGTATTAGTCAACAACGCCGGAGCCGGAGCCATTTTGCCGGTTGAGAATGTGACCTTGATGGCGATAACCGAGATATTTGCGGTAAATGTTTTCGGTCCATCGCTATTGGTAAGGGCAGCGCTTCCACATCTGAAGGCAACGGGAGGCAACATTGTCAACGTTTCCAGTACCTTCGGGCATAAGGCCGCCGCGGCGCTTTCCCACTATGCGGCAAGCAAAGCTGCTCTCGAGCACATGACGCGCTGCTGGGCACTGGAACTTGCTAATCATCGGATGCGAGTCAATGCAGTGGCTGCGGACCCGACGGAAACGGAGTTTCTCAGGGAGAGGATGGGGCTTTCCGACGAACAGGCAGAGTCGGTCAAAGCTCAGGAGCGGAGGCGCATTCCACTGGAACGTAGAGGAATACGCGATGACGTGGCGGCCTGGATCGTGTTGCTGGCGTCAGACGTAGCAAACTGGATCACCGGGCAAGTGATCACGGTTGACGGCGGGCTCAGCATTACCTGATGGCAGGCACCGGATTGACTCGGCGGGCTCGATGGGATGTTCGTGGATAGAGCACATTTCCCGTCGATTTTGCATGAACCGAGGTCAGCCGGTAATTCCCAGTGGATCACTTTCGCCGAATAGGTGGCGAAGCAGCTGTTTCACAATCCGCCAGGCGGCGCATAAGCCCACGGGTGGAACAGAGGAAGAGTGAATCGCATACTGGCAACGTACTCGTGAATCTTGCGCACGCACCCTCCGAACGGGAGCAACTGCGATTTGGGTTGGACCGAAATGCCCGGGAGGAGAAACTCAAGGACGACAATTCGATGATTACGGTCGATGTTCGGCCAGGAAAAACGGTTGGGGCGTCGGAATACTGCGCGGGCCGCATGAGCGGCCCGACTCAGGATGACCCAGGAGCGCTCGGAGTGGCTGGAGGCGACTGCAGCGCCTTCAAAACAGCGGCTTTTAAGGGCGGCAGATCGTCCGTAATTGTCTGCCAGATGATTTCCAGATCGACCTTGTCGTAGTCGTGGCGGAGCAGGTTACCCAGATCGCGGATTTGCCGCCATGGCACGTCCGCCACAATAACTGGGGCTTCGCGCCCCAGGCGCACAGCCGCCTCGCCGATGAACAGAAATTTCCGTTCCACGGCAGCGACCGTCTTCGGGTCTTCGCGGAACTGCTCGAAACTCATGCCGAGAGTGAAGTCCTCGATGCTCAGGGCGCTTTCGAGGATATCGCGGAGAGGTTGGATGGGGTCTTTAAAAGACAAGGACAGCTTCCCGCTCTGCGCGGGCCTTCACCTGTTCCTTCAATGTGCGACGATCCGTCAAATCGACCGGCATCTCCAGAATATCCACAATGCGTAACCGGAGGCCTGCCAATGAGAACAGGGTCAAGCGCTTGGCGTGGTCGAAATCAACGAGAACATCCACGTCGGACACAGATTGAACACCCGTTCCGCGCGCATACGAACCAAACAGTGAAAGGTGCTGGAGCCCCGCGCTTTTCAGCTCTGCTTCGTGCTCGCGAAGTTTGGCGATAATGTGTTCCCTGTCCATCATCTTGTATATTGCCAGAGGCGCGAAACTGCGTTCATCCGCCATTTTACCGCGGGGGCCACAAACTGCGGTTCCCCTGGTGGACGGCTCGAAAATCGTGCCAAATCGTGCCACCTACCGCGCAAACGATGCAAAACCCGCAATCGGCGCAGTCGCAAAATCAGCAAGTTGCGTGTTTTCAATACCGGCGAAAAGTTCGACTCCCCCCGCCTCCACCAATTCTTTTTTATAGCGCCCGCATGCCGCACCCGACTGCCGAACGTGATTGTGTAGTAATATTCTTTTAATTTCCGACACCGCGATAGGGTTGATCGATTTCGGGAAAGCGCCGTCAACTCGTCTTGCCAACGTTCGGACTGGCTTTCCGCCCTTGTCACCGTGGTCAGCTTCCGAGGATCGAAATCACACGGTGTGCCGCCGCAGTGGCGCTCAATCAGCATATTCACAATTCCCGTCAGGAACGCCGGGCGGCCTTGACTCCTTTCTGCTTATTCATCGGAAGTGGACAGGTCGGGCATAGTTGCCTCCTCAGGCTGCCAAATATGCGGATTCCGGGGATGGCGATCAGCGTTCCAATCCTAATGCCGATCAGCGATCCAAACTACCGTCGTAATATCGATCGGTCTCAGTTCGGATTGCTGATCGACATCATCGGCATCCGCAAAATACAGATCACGGTACTGCAAGACGGTCACAAAGATTACAAATATTTTTATATTTCGGGAAGTCCTAGTATCCTAAGAACATACGCAAGCTGTGGAGTTTGTTTCGTGTACCGGGCAGGCGTATTGAAAACCCGGGTCTTTTAGCATTCGGGCATGAGAGCAAGCATCCGCGCGGTCTGGATCATTGTGGTCGGGACCGCCCTGTCCAATGGTCAAACTCAGATCGACCTACGAACGCAAACGAAATCGGTGGACTTCAGCGCCGCTCAATCCACTAAACCATTCACTACAGGCACCATACTGCCATCGCGCTGCAGCGTCGGGCAAATGTTTTTCCTGACAGGCGCGCCGGACGGCCAGAACAGTTTTGGCTGCACCGCCTCCGGGACTTGGACGTTGGAATCCGGCGCGGGTCCCTCGCCCACAGTAGTTAAGAACGCTGGTATTGCCGTTGGCACCAGATCGGTTCTGGACTTATCCACCGGAGCGGGGTTGTTGTGGTCTATAAGCGACACGGGGCAAGAGATTTCCGTCCAGGCCATGCTTGATACCTCGCTCGCTCAGACTCGGGCAGGAGAACAGACTGGCTCGGCGCTGTTCTGCAATTCAGTGGCAGATCCGAGTTCGCCCGCGGACTACTCCTGTTCACTGGCACCCACTTTGAGAACGTACTCAACAGGGATGATTTTGCATTGGAAGCCAAACGTCGACGGCTCAGGCGGCGCTACCACGCTGAACGTAGACCTTCTTGGAGCGCGACCTGTCGAAGAGCCGGATGGAACCACCGATCCGGTCGCCGGCGAGATTCTGAATGGCCGGCTTTACCAACTCTGGTATGACGGGAATGTTTTTCGCCTCATGGGAGAAGTGACCGTAACCACCTCAGGTAGCAGCGGGGGCGGTGCTACTGGACCGATTGGCCCTGCGGGTCCCGTCGGTCCGGTCGGCCCAGCCGGCCCCGCGGGGTTACCGGGTTCCGGCGCCTCTGCCACCCTTGCCGCTGGAGCGTACTATTTTCCGTTCGGATTTCCTGTAGATGCGGGAAGCACGAGTTCACCGCAGGCAAATGTAGTGAAAGTAAGTATGTTCGTTCCTTCAAACGACATGGCCATAGCGTCAACGACCTACTATGTTTCTGGCTTCTCAGGTTGCCCTTGCGGGTTAGCGGCGGCAATTTACACTGAATCCGGGGATTTGGTCGGACAGCAGGCTACCGCGGTTTCGGCTAGCGGAGCGCTGCATTTGCTGTTTGACTCGCCCCACTTGTTAGCGGCTGGCAAGGTTTATTATTTTGCGTGGGCCGTGGACAACACAAACACTTCGCTTCACGCCGCCGGCGGAGGAAGTTGGTTGTTTCAGATCCTGCTTAATTTGGATGGAACAGTTCGGTCCGGAATCGCGGCCAATCCCGCGACCGGCACTGGAGCTTCTATGGCGATGCCCTCAACACTCGGCGCACTGACGAGTGACAGCGGGTTTCTGGGCATAGCTCCCGCAGTTGCCTTTTTGATGTAGTTCGAGCAAACCGAGGAAAATATGATGACTAAATTTCAAGAGGGGCGTTCGAATGGGAGCCAAACGGACCCGGACCGGTTGATGGCGCGCAGAAAAGGAGCATGCAGATGGTTGCTCATCCTCGCGGTCGGGCTGTTGCCGTTGACGATGAATGCCGGTCAATCACTCGTGTTGCGAACGGGCCAGCCAGTTCTGAAACTGAACGATCCCGGGCTCTCCTTCGCTCAATCCTGGAGGCTCGAGTTTCAATTGCACGATTTTACCGCTGCGCCTCCGGACCAATTCGGGTACAAATTCTTCTATCTGAGTGGCGTGGGCTTAGTCGGAACGATATATCCCGACGGTTCCCTGAATCTGGCGGATCTTTGGGATTTGGGCGACGGCGGGGCGCCATGTCAGGTTCCGACAGCGGGCCTGACGAATGTACTCGTTCGCGTGCAGCGCGATACCGCGAGCAAACGATTCACTTGTGAGCTATGGAATTTCGACGGCACTGCCTACAAGAGTCACATTCTGCCTTTCGGGGTTTCGAGAAACTACGTTCCAGGCGCCGGGGGAGGCGATATTGGCCTTGGGGCAAATGTCGACCTGGGCTTCCTTCGGATCGCTTTGACTGTTCTACCACTTGGCAGTAAACCTCCAACCACAGCAGACGGCGGGGATTGGACGGAACTGAAGTTCGACGGTAGTCTAAGGGATTCAAGTGGCCACAACCACAATGTGAGCGGCTCCGGGGCTTCGTACGCAACCACGCCGAACCAGACGGCGTTCGCCGTTGCCAAGACGTACGGGGCTCCGCCGTGGTCAAACTGGGTGTCGCTTCGAGCCGGCTACTCAGCGCGCCTGGACTCGACCGCAAGTTACTCACTGGCGGACGGAAGTTCGGCAGTTTCTTCGTACTGGCAGCAGACGAAGGGGCCGACCCAGGTGATTTGGGCTGACCGCACGTCGGCAACGCCGAGCATCAGTGGCCTCATTTTTGGAACGTACACATTTTCCGTTCGGGTGACAGACGCAAATGGAACCGCGACCACCTCAACACTGGATGTGGGCGCAGTTGCAACCGATGACAATGGAGTGGTTATCAATGCCGACCCTAATGTCGATAAATTATTCGGGCCGATGATAGCGTTCGGGAAAAATCCATGGGGCTTTGCCGATGAACGCGCGATAACCGCTACGCGTCTGAGATCCGCGGCGTATAAAGCGCAGGGCTGGAATCCTCCCTCGTGGGAGCAGGCGCTGGAGGGGACGGTCAGTTACATATACGCCGGGGGCACTGGCCCGCTGGTAACAACGCTTACGGCTGATATCGCCGATGCTTCAAGCACCACCATATCTGTGGCGGATGCGTCAAAAATCGATCTTTCGACACTCCCAACGCGAATACTCATCGGACCAGGCTACCGCGGAAGGGAAGATGTTCGGATCTGCGCGGCATCCGCAAGCAGGGGACCCGCAACTTTGACCGTGTGCTACGACGGCCGCGGGCAGGCCAATCCACAGGGGGAAAGCTATCGGGTGAAGGCTCAGTCGTGGCCGGCGGGCACTCAGGTATGGCAGATGCGGGTGCAGGGCTCCGGAACGAATTTCCTGTCGCAATTGTGCCCCGCGGGGGCCGGGCCGGGAGGTCCCATTGTTTACAGCAGCGGTTCTGTCACGCTGTCACCGGGCACGGCGAACGCCGCGGGAACGGGGACGAGTTGGAGCCAGGCAAACGGAATCTATCCGAACAATGTGGGAATGCGCGTGTCAGCGACTCGGAGCGGCGGCACGCCTTATGTGTTCTACGCGTACGTTTCCCAAATTGTCGACCCCGCCCACCTGGTGCTTTCGCGACCGTATCCGGCGGACGCGGATGCGGGGACATTCAGCTATTCCATTATCCAGGCAGATAACCGGTTTGCCACGCTCCATTACGCCCGCAGCGCGGACGGGAGCGACGCGCAAACTTACTACGGGATTGCGGGATGTGAGTCGGAAACGGAACTTTACGTTATCAATGGCACTGACCTGCTTGGTCTGAGCACGAATGGACCCCAGAACGGAAAGCAATACAGTTACATGGATGGTTTGGGATATGCCGGAGGGTTTGGGGCGAATTTCTATGGTGAGGATCTGGCTCACCGGGCACTCTATTACCGTTCCGGCTGGGATTTTGCGCTGCAGACGGCGCGCGCAATCGGGGACTATTTCGTGAGGTCGCCCGTCGTCGCGGGCGGCGATGTCGGCGGACTTCCGCTGCGACTTGGCGGGGGTGTGATAGGAGGGTTCGCTTCGGCTATCCTCGACGGATCGCATCCGGGGCACGCAACCTGGCCCGATCTCAGGGGATTCGCCACGCGGGGGTCAATTGGGAGCCTCGACTGCAATACCTTCGATACGCGCGATTCATCGTACCTTTCTTCGTGGCTTGCCCTTGCGGCAGGGTTTGACCCGGATCCCGGTCAGCGGTCCGTTTGGATGGCGGGGTTAAATTCCATTTACGACAGAGAAAACCGTTGCAGGCGATCTGACAACTCTTGGGCTCACGGGGCACTTTGGGATCGGCAATTCGGCCCTCTCACCTTGACCAATGGAAGCGATACTGTCACAGGCACGAACCTGCCGCCCGCCATGTGTTATGGAATAGCCAGCGGTAAGGTGGAGGTCACAAAGAATTCAGCTATCGCGATACCCGCGGACGGAAGCTTCGTTGCGGGGAACAAAATTGTAATTAACGCAACGTCCGATGGGCAACCGTATGTTTCTTTCTTTGAGTTCCACATCAACCCCGACGGCACCGCCACGCTGGGTGCGCTCTGGCCAGGAGATTCCGGCACGTTCTCGTACGTAGTTGAGAATAACGATGGGAAAATGACCATCGGCACAAGCAATAACGATGCGCAGCTTACCAGGGAATGGGCTTGCACTTGGAACAACCCGGGACAGGTTACGCTGAACAGACCGTGGGATGGCCCAAGCGAATCCAATGCCTACGCGTGGGAAGGCTTGCTGGCGGGGTACGGTCAGCAACCTTTCATGATGGGAATTAAGACTACGGAACTCAAGTTCGCCTCGCTGGTGGCCGACGCCACCGTTTCTTCAAATTTCGCAGCGCTCGCATCTCAAGCCGCCGGCTGGGTTCACGATGTGGGTTACGATCCCGTGAGCAACGGACTGCACTACGGGCGAATCTATCAGGCTTGTGAACCGCAGACGACGCCTCCGGCGGGCAGTGCATTTGCAAGCCGAACGCCGATATGTGATTCGGGGTTCGATCCCGGAAGTGTGCGCGCTGCGCGGGTGCTGGCTGCTGAGGCGAATTCCGCTCTCAGAGTTCAGTACGAGTCAAATCCGACGCCCGAAAGCAAGAAATGGGGAGACCTGGTTTATGGCTCGATCTGGGGAAACCCAAATTACACAGCCGATAACGTCTATTCGGACGCCAATTTTGTGCGGGATGAAGATTCCGATGGATCTCTTGGAGGTTACAAATGGACCGGATTCTTTTTCGGTATGGGCATGGCTCATCAATGGCCCGCGGTTCGATTGGGCGGCCTGGCGGCGCCGAAGATGCGGACCGTGTACATGAGCCTGAACCGGGGATCGGCGGATTCTGCCCGAATAGTGGTTACCGCTCCATCAGGGCTGGTAACCACTTTCGGATGCGGAACAGCGCAGGCTTGCCCCATTCAGGTAGATGACCGACAGGGTGGTCACTGGTTTCAGATCCAATATCTATCCGGCGACCAGGTTGTATCGCAAAGCGAACCGGACCTTTTGGTGGTTCCGCCGGCCTTACAGTAACGTGCGCCGCCGCGCCGGGGATAGTGGTCCCCGGCGCGAGGCGCGTTTTAAGCGGAGCGGGTCATAATTGACTGCACCTTCGTATGAAGTTCTTCGGCCCGGGCCCGCCATGAAAACTGATCTTCGAGCACACGCCGAAGCTGTCGGAGTTTCGCCAGGGAAGGCGCGGGATCGTCGAAAAAGCTGCAGATTTCGGAGGCCAGTTCACCGGCATCATCGTGGACCGGGATCAGTTCCCGAAGGGGAGCGGGGAGAAATTCCACGGCCATTGGTGTGCCAATTACCCATGTGCCGCTTGCGATCGCTTCCGCAACTTTGTTCTTGAAGCCACTTCCACTCTTCATCGGTGCGACGTAAAGTGAACTGATGGCAATTTCGCGCGCCAGATCCTCAACAAAGCCGGTGACCTGCACGTTCGGCCCAACTTGGGCCAGCAAACTCGGATGAGGGTTTCCGCCCGCTACGACGAACACCGCATCCGGAATCTTTGCCAGCACGAGCGGAAAAACGTGTTCGAGAAACCATAAGGCGCTGTCGTAATTGGGTGCGAAATCCATTACGCCGGAAAAAATCAGTCGATGCGGGATCTTGGCAACGCCAGACGACGAATTTTCAAAACGGACACCGTTGCTTAACAGCAGATTCCTGGCCGAAGAGCGAGCCATGACGTCAAAAATCCGTTTGTCCACAGGCGAGACAAAAATGTTGGCATCATACTTTCTGGAAACGTTCCACTCGCGAAAGAACCAGACCAGCAAATCCGGCAATCGGTGCGAGGCCGCGCGGAAGGAACCTCGAGAGATCGCAAGCTTCAGGTCGCGCCAGTAAAACAAGGCAAGAGAATCGCAAAAATCTCCGATCCTGATGCACTGCGAGCACTCCCATGCGGTGTAGATGAAGCGAACACTCGAGACTATGAGAACGTCAGGTGAACTGGTGCGGATAAGATTGCCGATGGCGGAAATTGCCTGGCGCCGAAAGTCGCGAATTGCGAACCGCTCCAGTGAAAGCGGCAACAGCAGCGAGGCCATTCTGTTCCAGCCAGGCGTCTCGACAAGCAACTCGTAAAAGTCGGAGCAAACCCCCTTGTCCCGAAGAGACCGCATCCATTCCAAAGACTGCTCCCGGTCTCTCTCAATCACAATTGCAAACGTGACGGAGTGACCCGCCGAAATAAGTTCCTGTGAATAGTTGAAATAGCGCACCAGGCCGCCGTTGTGATGGCGGGAGGAATACGTAAAATCGATAATCCACAGGTACGAGCTCAAGGCAATGTCCGCGTTTTTGGAGCCCGGCTGTCGGAGTTTTCCGTCACGCCATAAGGAATAATTGGCATTTTTCCGGTGGAAAGCAGAGTCAGCAATCGCCGCAGATCTCCCCCATAGACACACCCGGTTGCGAACAGCACCCTGCCCACGATTCCGCCCGATTCAAGCCCTGCCCGTGAAATGGCTTTCGAACGCGCGCGTTTCGCGGCCCCGGGTCCAAATTCGGTGACGTACAGATGCTCATGCTTGGCGATCACTTTGAATTGCGATTCGATACAGCGCCGCCAATACGTGCTCAAGCGCTTTATTCTTCGACGATTCAAGATCATCACCGGAACACCATCGTTACGGCATCGAAACCCGGCAGCCGTGAAGCGGATCCAAAAATCCTGGTCTTCGAGGCAAAGCAGATTCGTGTCGAATCCCTTTAAGGCCCGAATGGTGGCGGTTTTGACGAGGGCCGTTTGAATGAATGCCGCGTTGTCTTCCAGTGCCGCGGCGAGCGTTAAGATCTCGGGGGAATGGGACACCATTGTCCAGGGCTCACGCGTGTCCGACACGATGACGGGGGCTCCCACCACGGCTGAGAGGGACAAATCGGCATTTAGAACCTTCCATTGCATTGCCAGTTTCTCAGGAAGCCATTCGTCATCATCGTCCAGAAAGGCTACCCAATCCTGACTCGCAACTTCGATACCGGCATTTCTGGCCTTTGCGGGGCCGCCGCCGGGGTCAAGAAAAATTATGCGCGTGTGCGACGACCAGGCGCGAATTGCCTCCCGATGCGGCGGAGCGGAGCAGTCGTCCACAACAATAATCTCGGACGGCGGACACGTCTGGCCAAGTATGGATTTAAGCGCGGTGCCCAGTAATTCCGAGCGATTGTGATGGGGAATGATTACCGAAATGGGAAGCGGCGCACTCATCTGCAATCCAATATCTGGCGCCCGGTCGCGAATCGAACAACCATGAGTTTAAGCGGGCCTGGCCATTACGCAATCCATCTCGACGGCGCAAAGCCCGTCGCTGTCCCGCGTCACCGGGATGAAGTCAACAACCTGGAATCCAAGCGACTGGCATGCATCCAATGAACTGACGTAACTGGGGCTCGCATCGTAAATTGGCCGGAAGGAAACTTCAGTTTGCAGAGCCAGAATCCGATCGATGATGCCGGAAGCGCCTGCCAGCACTTCCAGGTCGAAGCCCTGTGTATCGATTTTTAGATATATGCGCGGCTTGAGTATTCCCTCGAGACACCGGTCCAAAACAGAATCGAGGCGATGTACGGCGACTTCCTCCGACCTCACCACGCGATTCTCGGGGAACCTCGCCAACGAGTCTGCCCGTGGCTGGAGGAAAGAGCTAAATGTGTCGCCCGCGGCAACATGAATTTCCGCCTTACCTTCGGAGCGCCCCAAAGCATAGTTGAAAGATTTCCACGGGCCGCGTTTTTCGGCGCACTCCGCAAGCACCTCGAACATGGCACGAACGGGCTCGAAGGAAATAATGTGGCCGCGATAGCCAAGGTCACGCAGCTGACATCCGAACTGCCCTTCGTTTCCTCCGACGTCCAGCACACAGTTGATATCGAGCTTCGTTAGGATATTGCTGAGCGTATATCGGGCTGTAACCCAGTCACCCGGGGGATATCGGACTACGTCCAGGCCCGCGGCGTTCACCACCCGTTGAATACGTTTGATTGTCGGCAGCATGTGGTTTGGCGTTGTTAGTAAAGCCTTAATACTACCCGATTTGACGGCGGTTTAAAAAGAGAGGCCCGTCGGGAAAGCGCTTTTGCATCACCTTCGCCGTGTTGACCCAATGAGATGTGAATTAAATCACGCCGGCGGATAGCTGCCAGTCCGGGGCGCTATCGGCTAATTCCGCACCGGTTGCACCACGCATTCCGGTACAGTGCCCTGAACTATATTGGACAGAGTGGGTTATTACGCCGTCGGAAAACGGGATGAAATGGATCTTATGGCTTTAGAACCCCGGTTTGGATCATGATTGAGGAGAAGTCGAGAGGCCTACGGATACTTCTTGTCATCGATAGCTATCCGCCAGTGTTGGGGGGGTCGGAAATAGAGGCGCAGCGCGTGAGCTCTGCCCTGATCCGGCGGGGACACACCGTTCAGGTTTTGTGCGCAGGAGGCAGCCTTATGCCACAAGTGCGCGACTGGACAGATCCTGAAGGAGTGCCGGTTCGCATACTCACGCGCAAGTCAACGGGCAGGCGGAAGGATATGGCTTTTGCAATCAGGGTTGCCTGGGAGATTTGGAAAGGCCGAAAACAATACGATTTGGTTTACTTCCTGATGCAAGGCCTGCAGGTTGCAACAGGACTGCCGACGACGAGATTTCTTCGAAAACCCGCCATTATGAAGATATCCGGAAGCGGCGTCATCGGCCTGATGCGGCGGTCGAGAATCGGCAGGCTCGAACTCAAGTGGTTGAGAGATTGGAACGTGCCGCTAATCGTGCTTAATGAGGGCATGATCCAGGAAGCGCTGGACGAATCGTTTTCCCGCGATCAACTGATCTGGATGCCGAACCCTGTAGACGTCGAGAACTATCGCCCGGCGATCCCTGGGGAAGTTGCTGCGTGGCGCGAGCGTCACGGAATTCCGTTGGAGGCCAAAGTTCTCTTGTACGTTGGCCGTTTGGGTCAGGAAAAAGGGTTGCAGCCGCTGATGAGAGGGTTCGCTTCAGTGATGGACCGAGTTCCGGATGCTCTGCTTGTGCTTGTCGGGGGCGGCCCGATTAAGCGCGAACTTCAGGCACTTGCCCGAAATCTCGATCCGAAAGGGAACAGGATCCGGTTTCAGGGATGGATCCCAACAACCGAAGTGCCATTTTGGTTGCGGAGCAGCGACGTATTTGCCCTGACATCCCCCAACGAGGGCTTTTCGTGTGCTCTGCTCGAAGCAATGTCAACCGCACTTCCATCGGTGGTCAGTTCGATACCCGCGAATTTACAACTTATTGACCATGGAATTCACGGGCTAACGGTTACGTGGGATCAGGATCAGGCCATCGGAGAATCGATGTTCAATCTGCTTACCGACTGCGGCGCACGGCAGAGAATGGGTAATGCCGCCAGACGTCGGGTTCTTGAAAATTATTCTACTGAGAAGGTACTTCAGCTGTATGAGGAAACATTCGGTCGGGTTGTCGCCGGCGGCAAATAATTAGGATGCCCTCCGCCAACAAATGGCGCGTTCGTCTATTTTTTGAATCTCTTCGACAATACCGTTCTGCAGGCGGAACTCATCGATCGCCCTGCGGCAATCAGGCAGATTGAAATAATCATCAAAGATTGCGTAACCACCCGGTGAAAGCCTCGAGTAAAGACTACGAAGGACGTCGATGGTGGATTGGTAGAGGTCGGCATCCACCCGCAGAATGGATAATTGGCGGATTGGAGCTGTTGGCAGGGTCTCGCTGAAGAAGCCTTTGACAAACCTTACCTGGTCATCGAGCAGCCCATATTTGGCGAAGTTATCTTTTACGGTCTCAAGGGATACCGCCATATCGCCTGCTGTCCAGGCAAATTTGTCATGCTCGCGGTCTATGGCCGGAAGGCCCGCAAATGAATCCGCGACCCAAACACAACGATCAGTGACTTGTTCGGCCATAAGTACGGCTCTCATGAATATTGTCATTCCGCCGCGCCAAACACCCGCCTCAATCAAATCGCCGGGAATGTTATTCCTAAGAACGTCGGCAATGCAGTGCTGCATATGATCCAGTTGGCGGGTGCCCAACATAGTTTCGGCATCCTCGACGCGATTCGTTGCTTCGTGTCCGGATTCGAGATAGTCGTCGGCGGTGGAAGGCGTTAGACGCACGGCTTCCACCCCAAACCTGGAAGCGGCCAGATTGAAGCGATGCAGCAAGCGCGACTTCGGTCCCATCGGCCGTATCGTATGCCGGTCCATTCCGTTCGCCATGAGGACGCGGGTTAATACCTTCTTCATTAGGTCAAGGTATGACTCAGCCACGGTCTGAGGCGCGGGTTTAGTTCTAACGGAAAGAACCACAGGTGTCCCGCTGCGTGATGAGGGCATAATCTAAGTGATTATAACGTCGTGGTACACGGGCAGAAAACTTTTCGAAAACAAACAGGGTCAAATCAAAAGGCAAAAGAGCACTCCGTTCGAAGCGGTCTCACGGCGACCCCGGGGGACGCCGATCACCTTCGGAGTGGCTGTAGCCCCGGGAAGTAATTCCATACAGCGGGCAAATAGGTAAGTACGACGCTCCACATAATAACCTGCCAATTTTTGGTAAGCGTAAAATTACGTACGAAGGCAAATACTTTTCTTCCTTGGAAGTAAGGTCACTTGGTTGCTAAAGAAGCAGCCTGTCGATCATTTCCGATCGGAGCCTGCCGGCTCCTTCGAACTTTTCCGTAAGCGAGCGGGCTTCCTGTCGCATTTCTCCCGCGAAGCCGGCCTTCAATGGCAGTCTTGCCTGGCCGGGCAGCAGAATACCTTCTCTCTTCGGAATCCGTGGAATAGCGGCGATTACCGTCGTTTTATACCATCTCGGAATCCTGGCGGCGAACGGCACCTACGCAGTGATTTGTTTTTTTGTGCTGTCCGGATTCCTTATCACCCATCTCCTGGTCACTGAAGCTGACAAAACTGGCGATATTTCATTGCGCGAGTTTTACGTCCGGCGTATGCTCCGTATTTTTCCAGCATTTTATGGATATGCCGTATTTTATGTGGTGGGCAGACTGTGGATAAAGCTGCCGATCGACTGGCCGAGCCTCGCCTCTTGCCTGACCTACACAAGCAACTATT
>Ga0207695_10004976_pt1 | contig 17888 bp, 10 predicted proteins | sample KBSC54metaG_FD_184354 | JGI IMG/M metagenome (GOLD analysis project Ga0207695, IMG submission 184354) | Corn rhizosphere microbial communities from Kellogg Biological Station, Michigan, USA - KBS C5-4 metaG (SPAdes) (version 2) | ecosystem: Host-associated > Plants > Roots > Rhizosphere > Soil... | reverse complement strand
ATTCAAAAGATGAAGCACATCGCGCTGGCAGGCGCGATGCTGTTGGGGCTGGCGGCATCGCCGGCGTTCGCGCAGCAATACGACGACACGATGGCCGTGTCGGCCGCCGGCACGCAAGCGGGCAAGGTGTTCGGCATGACCTACGCGCCGGTCGGCGAAGTAGCGCAAAACCAGGTGCAGATCGTGTACTACCGCGCGCAAACCGCAGGCGGCAAGACGAAGGCGGCGAACGTGTACGTCGACGGTCACTACCAGACCTCGCTGCTGCCGAACGGCTACACGACGTTCTGCGTGCAACCGGGCACCCACACGCTCGGCGCGTACCTGAACGATGCGCCCGAGTATCGCGGCAAGACGAAGAACGTGTACGAAGCGAACCTGAAGGCGGGCGCGACGTACTTCCTGAAGGCACAGGAAAGCGGCAACGGTGCACCGGTCGCGGTGTCGCGCGAGCAGGCCGAGCGCGAGCTGCAAGGCGCGCGTGCGCAGGTGCACGCGCTGTCGCGTGCCGCGACGACGCTTGCCTGTAACGTGTCGGCACCGGTGGCTGCACCGGCCGCGCCGCAGTACAAGGACTACACGCTGCAAAGCGACGTGCTGTTCGCGTTCGGCAAGTCGGGCTATCGCGACATCAACGTGCGCGGCCGCGAGGAAATCGGCCGTCTGGTCGAACAGATGCGTCGCGAAAACACCGACACGAAGCAGATCACGGTGGTCGGTCACGCGGACCAGATCGGCTCGGCGGCGGCGGCGGAGAAGCTCGGCCTGCAGCGCGCGCAAACCGTGCGCAGCATGCTGATCGAGCGTGGCATTCCGGCTTCGCGCATTGCGGCGGAGACGGCGGGCAACACCGAGCCGGTGGTGAACGACTGCGGTGGCTCGCGCCAGCAGCAGATCGCGTGCTACGCGCCGAACCGCCGCGTGGTGGTGCGTGCGGACATGACGAGCGCGAACTGAGCGTCAGCCTGTAGCGCGACGAACCCGGTGCGCCAGGTGGCCGTGCCGGCGCATCGGGTTCCCAGGCGGGCGGCCGTAGGGCGGCCCGCCTCCCCGAAACGGACGAGAGAGCTTTTGCGATGCCCGATGTAAACCGAAAACTGTCACCGAAGGCGAAGCAAGTGCTGTGTGCATTCGCGGAGCTGAAGGAAGATGCCCAGCAGGCATTTAACGGAGCCTTGAACGAATATTTGCTGGCGTCGCCGGCCAAGCGCCGTCAACTGATCAAGCACTGGCAGGAAAGCGTCGAGGAAGCTTCACGACGCGATGTTGACGACCCGGCCGCGCAAGCTGGCCCCATGACATAACGCAACGAACTGCCACTCCCGCCGATCGCATCGCGATCGACGGGGGCGCAGTTTCCTTCTACCTGATTCCCCACATTGACGAGCGGGGCACTAAAGACGGGCGCTTTGCCGTCCATGCCGCGCGCTCCCATACTGCGCCATGCAGGTTCCATCCGGCCCGAAACCCTTCCAGTCCAACGAATACTCTGCCGTCCAGAGTGCGGAACTCGGCATGCTCGGCCGCTTTCAGCACGCGCTGCTTTACGGCGGCGGCGTCGTGCTGTCCGTCGGGATTCTCGTCGCCACCGCATATGGACTGTGGGCCGACTACCGCGACTATGTGCTGCATCAGCGTGCGTCGTTCCTCGCTGCACGTTCGATGCTCAATATCGAACTGCACACGCATCAGGCCGCGTTTGCACGCACGGTCGCGAGCGCAGAGCTGATCTGGACGGAGTTCCCCGAAGGCAGGCAGGGGCTCGTCGATGCGTTCGCGTCAAGCGGTGGTCGGCAGATCGTGGGGGCCAATCCGCACGCTGCGCGGCTGCTGGCGATAGGCGAACTCGGCGCGGGCCGGTCCGCATCGTCCTACGCGCGCTATCTTGCGTTGACCGAGCGGATGGGCAGCGTGATGCGCGCGGCCGGCGGCCCGGATGGCGAGCATGTCGCGGGCATGTTCTATCGGCCGGACAAATCCTTTGCGACTGTCTACCCGCCCGAGCGGGCCGAATCGCTGTCGACGCTGTTCGGTTCGAGCGACGTGCATGCATGGATTGAGCGTCTGGCGCCACCGGCGGCCGACCTGCCGCTTCGCACGCAAGGCGATGATTACCAGACGCGATACGACGCCATGTGGTTTCCTCCCGACACCGATCCGTTGACCGGTGAGCCTGTCGTGCGCGTGGTCCAGCCCGCGTTTGACGGTGGCGACGTGTTTGCCGTGTTCGTGCGGGACGTGCCGGTCGCACTGCTGCGCGAGACGCTCAACGCGCATCGGCTGATGGGCGAGCTGATGGTGCTCGATCGCCGCGGCCATGTCGTGGTTCACTCGGAAGGCCTCGCGACGCAGGCCGATACGTCACTGGGCAAGCGCGGATTGCAGGCCGGCACATGGCGCCGCGGGTTCGACGGCTTGAACGTCGGCTATCGCGATGGTGTGTTCACGATCAGCCATCGCGTGCGCGGCACCGACTGGGTGCTCGCGTACTTCTGGTCGTGGCGCACGATGGCGGCGGCGCTGACGCCTGAATGGCTCGTTCATGGCGGGTTGGCGTTCGGCATACTGGCGGTGCTGTGGGTGCTGCTGATTATGTTCGACCGGAAAGTGTTCCGCCCGCTGCTGGCGCGCTCGTCCCGCGTGTTCGAAAGCGAAGCGTTGAACCGGACGATCGTCGCGCTTGCGCCGGTCGGCATTGGGCTGTTTTCGTTGCGCGACGGCGCCATACTGCTTGCGAACGACGCGATGCGACGGTTTCGCGAACTCGGCGGCGAGCCACTCGAACGCGCGGTGCTGGAACGCTATCGCGGGATGGCGCGCAACGAAGCCGGTTGCGCGGCGCACGACGTGCTCGAATGGACATGGTCGTTGCGCGACGAGAACGAATCGATCGACCTCGCGATCGGCATGGTGTGCACGCGCTATCGATCGGCGCGCGCGCTGCTGTGCGTGGCGTCGGATATCACCACGCTCAAACAGGCCGAGCGCGCAGCCTCCGACGCGCGCGAAGCCGCGGACGGTGCGAACCGGATGAAAACCGTGTTCCTGGCCTCGATGGGCCACGAGATGCGCACGCCACTCAACGCGATTCTCGGACATTTGGAACTGCTGCGCGACCGCGCGGCGGACGACGATACGGGCCGCCGCCTCGGTACCGTGGCGAATGCGGCTCAGGGGCTGTTATCGCTGATCGACGACATCCTCGATATCTCGAAGGCGGAATCCGGCAGCATGGTGCTGGAAGACATTCCGTTCGATCTCCGCGCGCTTGTCGGTGAAACAGCCGAAATGCTGGCGCCGTTGGCGGCCGCGAAATTGCTTCGGTTCGATGTCGATGTGCGGCCTGATGTGGCACGCGGCTATCGCGGCGATCCGGCCCGTATCCGTCAGGTTCTCGTGAATCTCGTGGGCAACGCGATCAAGTTTACACCGGCCGGACGCGTCACCGTCGAGGTCGATGTGCGCGCGGTCGACGGCGGCGCAACGGCCGTCACGCTCATCGTCGCCGACACTGGCATCGGCATCGCGCGGGATCGCATCGAGACGATCTTCGAGCTGTTTCGCCAGGCGGATCGGACGATCTCGCGCCGCTTTGGCGGAACGGGGCTGGGCCTCGCGCTGTGCCGGCGTCTGGTCGAGTTGATGGGGGGCACGATCGACGTGCACAGCGCGCTGGGGTTGGGCAGCACGTTTCAGGTGACGTTGCCGCTGCGTCCGGCGCGTGCGCTCGTCGAAAGCGGGGCGGGCGGGGCGGCTGCACGGGAATCCGCGCTCGAGCGACGTGAAGCGGTGCGCGTGCTGGTGGTCGACGATCACCCGTTCAATCGCGAACTGCTGGCCGATCAGCTCGATGCGCTCGGCTATACGTTCGACGTGGTCGACGGCGGCCTGGCGGCGATCCGGCAGATGCTCGTTCAATGCTACGACGTCGTGCTGACGGACGTGAACATGCCGGATATGGACGGCATCGCGCTCGCGATGTGCGTGCGGGATAGCCACCCTGGGCTGCCGGTGATTGCGATCACCGCCGCGAAGGAGGAAGCGGAGCTTGCGGCGTGCCGGCGGGCCGGGGTGGTCGACGTGCTGCACAAGCCGCTTGCCGTGGCCACGCTCGATCGCGCACTTCGGCAACACGTCGATTCGGCGCGCCGCATGACTGTATCCGGAATGGCGAACGCGAGCGCGGGCGTGCCGTTGTCCGCCGATCGACTGGCCACGCTCGCGCGCGAGTCGGTACGCTTGATGAAACAGATGGGCGAGAACCTCGGCAGGCGATTGTTCGACGCTGTCCGCGCCGATGCGCATGCGATGAAGGGCGCGTTTGCGATGATCGGGGAGCGCGCTATTGTCGAAATCTGCGAGGACATCGAGCAACTGGCGCGGGACGGGGACGTGACGGCGCTCCGGGCGAGCACGATTCGACTCGAAGAGGTGGTTGACGAGACGTTGGGCGCGATTGGCCGCACGCGTTTTACCGGTCAGGCGGTCGAGTCCGATGAGATTGCCGAGAATGAGCCGCCGAGCTTCGTATTTCGATGACGGAAAAGCATTCCGGTCTGATTGTTCCTGCCGACGAACGGCGAAAGAATTCCCGTACGGTGAGTCGCCGCATGTCGCGGGACTACTGCCATCGGGAGGATGTTTCGTGCAGGCCGCTCCAACGAGGATTGTGATTGCCGATTGTCAACCAGCGACGATTTTGGGCATGATGTACGAACTGCAACGTTACCCTTTCATGCAGGTAATCGGCACGGCGCGTAGTCCGCGCGGACTGATCGAGACGCTGGAGCGGCGAGAATGCGACGTGGTCGTTACCGATTACACGATGTCGTCGGGACGCGAGGCGCCCGGTGACGGTATCGAGATGCTTTCATTGATCCAACGCGATCATCCGGATGTCGGTCTTGTCGTCTTTACGATGATCGAGAATCCTGCGGTGATTTCGTCTCTGCTGGCACGCGGCATTTCGTGCATTTTCAGCAAGCGGGATAACCTCGACGAGATGCCGGCGGCTGTTCGGTCGGCGGAAGCGAAGAATGAATATCTGTCGCCCATGATCACTTCGATCGTTCGAAGCGCCGGGGCGGGCAGGGCGGCGTTGGCCGATGCCCAAGCGTTGACGCCGCGTGAACTGGAGGTCGTCAGGCTGTTTGTTTCCGGATTGACGATCAATGAAATCGCGGCGCGCCTGGGCCGCCGCAAGCAGACGATCAGTGCACAGAAGTGGAGCGCGATGCGCAAGCTGGAAATCGAGCGCGATGCCGATTTGATCAGGTATGTAATCGATGTGAAGCTGTTCTGATCGATTGGCGTGAGGATTTCGTCGCCGAGCCGCCGCGACACGCGAGCGCCGACATGGCGCCCGCCCCAGGTTGAAGCCGGGCGAGTTCGCCCGGCAATGCATTACTCAGGCTGTGGCCCGGGAGATCGCCAACTGGAGATCCTGTGAAAGTTGTGCCCGGTCGGGGCCGACGTTCCCCGACGCGAACGCCTGGAGATAAAGGCGCACTCGTTCGTAAGGATCGGTTTCCATGAGGATTTTCTGGCGGTCGAGTGCTGAAAGCCTGCCGTCGTAGTACTGGATATCGATGAGCCGCTGGAGCGTATCCTGGTTTGCGGGGCTCTGCAGCAGCCTTTGCAGTTCGGAATCAGGGGCAAACGTGGAGGCATCCAGCGGCGAATTGGACAATCTTTGCGCCAGATCCTGAAGGCTCTGCCGGTCGGCGGCCAGAAGGCGTTCGACTGTTTTCGACGCGGCCGAAACATCGTCGCCATTGGCGATGGCGCGTTTGAGCTGGTCGGGCAACTTCGCGCGATCGGCACCGACATTTTTCGAAGCAAAGGTATCGAGATAATGACGCGCTCGCTGGTAGGCATCGGGTTTCGCAAGAATCTCGGCGCGTTGAGCCAAGGTGAGATTGCCTTCGGCGGTCTGTAAATCGATCAGGCGACGGAGCGTATCCTGGTTGCCCTCGGCGCCAAGCAGATCGATGAGTTCTGCGGAATTGCGCCGAAGCGCAGTCTTATCGAGCGGTGCGCCGGCCAGGCGCTCGGCAAATCGGGCCAAGGCGGGTTGGGGTGTGCCCGGATTGGTGGCCCGGGAGATCGCCGATTGGAGATCCTGTGGAAGCTTTGCCCGGTTGGGGCCGACATTCCCCGACTCGAACGCCTGGAGATAAAGGCGCACTCGTTCGTAAGGATCGGTTTCCGTGAGGATTTTCTGGCGGTCGAGTGCTGAAAGCCTGCCGTCGTAGTACTGGATATCGATGAGCCGCTGGAGCGTATCCTGGTTTGCGGGGCTCTGCAGCAGCCTTTGCAGTTCGGAATCAGGGGCAAATGTGGAGGCATCCAGCGGCGAATTGGACAACCTTTGCGTCAGATCCTGAAGGCTCTGCCGATCGGCGGCCAGAAGGCGCTCGAGCGTTTTCGACGCGGCCGAAACATCGTCGCCATTGGCGATGGCGCGCTTGAGCTGGTCGGGCAACTTCGCGCGATCGGCACCGACATTTTTCGAAGCAAAGGTATCGAGGTAATGACGCGCTCGCTGGTAGGCATCGGGTTTCGCAAGAATCTCGGCGCGTTGAGCCAAGGTGAGGTTGCCCTCGGCGGTCTGTAAATCGATCAGGCGACGGAACGTATCCTGGTTTGCGGGGCTCTGCAGCAGTCTTTGCAGTTCGGAATCAGGGGTAAACGTGGAGGCATCCAGCGGCGAATTGGACAACCTTTGAGTCAGATCCTGAAGGCTCTGCCGATCGGCGGCCAGGAGACGCTCGACTGTCTTCGATGCGGACGCAATATCGTCGCCGTTGATCATCGCGCGCTTAAGCTGGTCGGGCAGCTCTGCGAGATCGGCACCGACATTTTGCGAGGCAAAGGTATCGAGGTAATGACGCGCTCGCTGGTAGGCATCGGGTTTCACAAGAATCTCGGCGCGTTGAGCCAAGGTGAGGTTGCCTTCGGCGGTCTGTAAGTCGATCAGGCGACGGAACGTATCCTGGTTGCCCTCGGCGCCAAGCAGATCGATGAGTTCTGCGGAATTGTGCCGAAGCGCGTTCTCGTCGAGGGGCGTGCTCGACAGGTTCCGGACCAGGTTGTCCAGGCGATCGCGATCGGCTTGACCTGATCCGATGTTTTTTCGCTTCACGGCCCATCGATCGCCGATACGCTCGACATCGATACGGTCGGCGCTGTCGTTGGCCCGGAAGATGCCGCGCTGCATTTTGCCGTCGGCACCGGGCTGGAGGTCGGTTCTGTACCAGTGATTGCCGATCCGGAGAAACTGGTTGTTCGCCTCGTCGGTATAGATGTCGTCGGCCTCGTTGTATTTCAGGCCCTTGAGTGTGTCGTGCGAAATCGGGACCTCATACTCCTTCAACGACGGGCCAGGGTCGATTCCATTGCCGCGACGCGCGCTTCCGAACGCGACCTCGCCCGCATCGTCGACTTTCGGGATGAGACGCAGGCTGCCCGGAACCTTGCTCAGGAACCTGCGTGGGTTAGCGACCGTGCCGAGCGCCTTGAGGCCCTTGGTGATCTTGCCGAACGGCACGATATCGACCAGATCGAACAAGATATCGAACGCCGTGTTGGTTTTCTCCCGCTGCGATTCCTGGCGCAGTTCGTCATTGGTGACGGAGAGGGCGGCACCATTCTCGCGCTTCATGGAGACTTCTGCCTGGTACAGCCGGTCGGTAAAGTCGCCGACGATGGGCTTGGTATTCAGTTTCGCCGAAAAGCCCGATTGCGGCTTCGGATGGGCGTAGAGCGCGATGCCTTCCTGATGGCTCATGCTCTTGTCGCGCGAGACCGGAACCTTGCCTTGCGACACGCGGCCGTTGAAATACTGCACCCATTCCGGCCGCTTGAACGCGGGGTCCGCTTTCATTGCATCGCGGCTATGGTAGGTCCGAAACGCGCGGCCGTCCGGGGCGCCAGGCGTGTAGAGCACGACCGACGGCGACGCGCGCGACGGCTTGCCGTTGCTGTCAGCCGCGCCAATCACGAGCACGCCGTTGACCGGATAGCTGGCGCGAACGCTCCCTCCGCCCGGGGCCGATCCCCAGATATCGGTGGTGAACTCCTCGGTCTGGATCGTGTGCCCGCCCACCTTCGGGCGCTGGCTGGAGTCCGGGGCGTCGAGCACCGCCTGCACCCACTGGTAAGGGGTTTTGTCGTCATATGCGTCGAACTCGCCGCGCATCTTGGCTTCCTGGGCGTCGGCCTGCATCCTTGCCTTGTAGGCTGCCTTCCAGGTTTGCTGCCGCAACCGTCCGTCGGGACCGATGTACTTGTCCTTCAGCAACTGGTCATAGCTCGCGCCGACATCCAGCTTTTCGGCGAGCGCGTCCAACTCCGGCTTACGCAGCGTGACATCGTTACCCTGCGCATCCTTCACCGTCACGATGGCGGTCACGTTCCTCTTGTCGAGAAAGAACTTGCCTATCGAGGATCCCGGTATCAGGGTATCGAGAACCTTACCAGCTAATCCTGTATCCCCTCCCGATTCCTTCAGGGCCTTCGCGGCTTTCCTGCCCGTCAATACGTATTCGGTGAGTGTCATCGTCCTGGTTTCGAACCGGGGTAACGGATTCGGGTTGGTGCGCGTCGGCCCCTCGGACGGCAAACGGTACGTGAGCGTAACCTGGACCTGGTCCGGATCGATGCCCGGATACTTCGCTTTCAGTTCGTCGCGGATTTTACTGGCGGTATGTGCTTCCAGCGTGGGGATGTCCGATTCGAGCTTCCCAAGGTCGTCCGAAAGCCGGTCGGCCGCGTCCTGATATGTGCCGAGCAGATCGCGATCCTCTTGCGAACTGTTCTTCCACCACGCGGGCCGGTTGTGCTCGATCACGCGGAGGTCGCGCTCCCTGAGCATGTTTTCCATGTCGAACGACTCGCGCAGATCGTTTGTCGAATCGCCGGCGATCCGGTCGAGCTCGCCCAGGTCCGCGCCGCGCGTACGCGCCTGCGCCATCCGGTACTCCGTATCGCGCCCTTGCTTGTCGACCTGCTGTTGAACGCTGTGCTCGAAAAAATTCCTGCCGGGCGGCACGGGCTCGAACTTGTACAGAATATAGGTCGGATCGTTTGCGTCGGCCTGTTCCCGTTCGTTCAGGAATTTCAGCAGGGCGTCGCGCTGCGCACGATCGAGCGGGCTCGACGGACTGGTCAAAAAAACCTTCAACTCCGCCACGGAATTGAATTCCTTGAGGCCTTGTCCCGGCACGTAAAGCACGACGACGTCAGTGTCGCCCGGCAGGTGATCGGCGTGCGGCGTCATCATGACGAAGGGCCCCTGGAGCGTCCGAGGGGGATCGGGATTTTCGTTATCACCGCGGAGCTTATTGTCCTGCACCGACAGACCGTAGACGCGCGGGCGCTTGCTTTCGTCGGGATAGGTGCGCTCGAGATCGGCCTGGGACGGGTTCTTCACGACCGATTTGACGAGATCCCTAGCCTTCTTGCTGAGGGTGCCGTCGTCATATTGCAGGTCCGCGTCGGCCTGAATCTGTTGCCTGCGGATGTCGCCCAGTTTCTGCAGCGGTGTTTTGCCGTCCTTGCCTGGCGTGCGGAAATAGGCAGCGTCCTGCACGTTCACGTCCTTGGCCTTGTCCGCCGGAAGACCGTTGATGAACGACTCGAGCGCCGGCAGGATGACTGCTCGTTGGAGATCTAGATCGCCGCTCACCGCGTCGGGCGAGTTGAAGATGCCGTAAGTAATATCGTTCTCCAGGCCGTCGCCGAAGTCGACATCCGTGCCCCCGGTGTATCGATCCCTGATGTAGTCGGCCACGCTGCGCGAAGACACAACCTCTTCAGTGAACCGACCGCTTCCAGGCGGGGTTTCCTTCTTCTGGATCGCGTTCACGTAGAGCTTGTTCAGATCCACGGGGCGCGGCACGTTCGGGAATTCCTTTTCGAATGCCCGCTGCGCGTCCTGCAGGGGGCTCGACCGCGGCTTCTGGTCGAACACGGTCTCGGCCTGGGCCGACAGGTCGTCGAGCTTACCGATCCCGGCGCGTTGCGCGTTGGACGTGTCGGCCGTCGCCGAAGTCGCCGCGGCGGCCGCACCCGTGCCGCCTGGAGCGGCCGCCGTGCTCGGCGCCGAGCGCGAAACGCGCGAGCGCTCCGCACTGGAGCCCGCTTGTTCGGTTTCGGGCGCGGTCGACGGCGCGGAATGACGCTTGAATCGGGTCGACGAAAATTGGGTGCTGGTTAGGGGCACATTGGCCGGATTCGATGCAGCATTGCTTTCACCCTTTGGCTTCGCGAGCGATTGCAATGGGCTGGGGATTGTATCGGCCACACGCTGCGTCGATGCTCGGGCGGAATGCACGTCGTTGACGTCCGACTCGGCAACTTGATTCTGCGGCGGCATAGGCTGTCCTGGAATGAGGCGTACGACCATTTGATGTGCTCCAGTAACTTGAAAAACCGAAATATTTGTCCACTCGCCTGTCGGCGAACCAGTCATGCAGTTCGTCACGCTAGCTGCACGGGAGCCGCACAGGCAATGTGATCGGTCAGATGTCGGCTGGTCAATCAAGCGGAAGATTCGGATTTGCGCGCTGTGTGGCGCACTGGATGCCGAGATGAGAGGTCGTTCAGGAATCCTGAGTCGAAGCCGATTCGTTCGATTCGCGAGACGTCGGTTACAGGCGCAGCGCAATTGTCCGCAAACGTCCGCGGACGTTCTTCTTAATCTCGAAAACCGCAAGCGAAGAACGTCCGGCGCGACTGCACGGATCAGGCTGGTGCGTTGGTCAACCCATACTGAGAGGTGTGCTCGAAATCGTCCACGCTGGCAGAGCCGTCGTGGGCGGCCCCGTCACGCGCTTCAATCCGATTGAACTCTTCAGGATGATCCAGCATGTACTTGGCGGCCTGACGCGTTCGCGGCGACGCCTCCTTGTCAGTCGACAGTTTGACCAGTTGGTCCATGGTGAGTGACGAGATACCCTTCTCGCGCATGTGGGCTGCCAACACGCCCGATTCCGATGCCGCGCTCGGCGACCCGCCGGCCGGCTCATCGGCCTGGGCTGCCTTATTGAATGCGGTCGCAGTGATATAGCCTTCGGGGCTGTCCGGATCGAGCGTTGCCATCCGGCTCGTCTCTTCTCTATGCTCGCACATGTATTTCGCGGCTTGCTGTACTTCCGGCGGTACGTTTCCGGAAGTGTTGTTCATCAGGTTGGATGCCTGAGTCCAGTTAAGGGTATCGATTTTATTTTTACGCATGTAGGCGGCCATGATTCCAGCCGCTTTCGGCCCGTTCATGTCGTCGACCTTCGGTGGAGCGTAGGACGGCAGGATGCTCATGTTGCTGGCGTTCGGCGTCAATTGCGTATTCACGCCGCTGCCGAGCCTGCCCCGCGGAGCGTTCACATTGCCGGCCTTCGACTGCTCGCCGCCCGAGCCGAGTTCGCCCTGATTTGCCCACTCGAAATCGTCTACGCGTGCGCTGGCAGAGTCATTGGAAGTGGTCCCGCTGTGCGTTTGAATCCGTCTGAACTCATCGGGATGATCCAGCATGTACTTGGCAGCCTGTCGTGCTCGCGGCGACGCGTCTTTGTCAGTCGACAGTTTGATCAGCTGATCCATGTTGAGTGACGAGATTCCCTTCTCGCGCATGTGGGCTGCCAACACGCCCGATTCCGACGCCGCGCTGGGCGACCCGCCGGCCGACTCATCGCTCTGGGCTGCCTTATTGAGTGCGGTCGCAGTGATGTAGCCTTCGGGACTGTCTGGGTCAAGTGTGGCCATTTTGACGGTCTCCTGGCGATGAGCCAATAGGTATTTCGCGGCCTGCTGTACTCCTGGCGGTGTGTTGCCGTCAGCGTTTACCGCCAGCAAATACACCCCATTCCAGTTGAGAACATCCATTTTGTTTTTCTGCATATGAGCGGAGACGATTCCAGCCGCCTTTGCCCCATTCATGTCGTTGGCTTCCTGGGGCTCGTTGGTCGCTGCGGGGCGTGTGTGGTCGACAATCGGCATCTCGTGCGTATTCGCGCCGTGGTCGCGCTGCGGGCCATTGGCCGACCGGGTACCCTCGTTGTCGGTGTTCATCTGCCCATCGATCAAGCCGGGTGCTCCCTGAGATGCCGATTCGAAATCGCCTACGCTGGCAAAGCCGTCGACGGGGAGCCCGTTATGCGCTTGAATCCTCTTGAACTCGTCGGGATGATCCAGCATGTACTGTGCGGCCTGCCGCACGTGCGGTGGGACCCTTTCGTCAACGGACAGTTGCTCCAGTTGGTTCCGGTTGAGTTTCGGGAGGCGATTCCCGTTCTCTCGCATATAGGTTGCCAGCACTTCCGCTGCCGATCGCGCATTCATGTCGCCGGTTAGCTTTCGCACACTGCGCAACATCTGCAGCTCAACGGGCACGATCTTGAGAGGGGAATTCGAGCCTGAGCACTGGTTGCCTGAGTCAGACTCGCTTGCTTGATTGCGCCAGTTGTCACCGCGCGGCGATCCATCAATTTTCATCACGAACTCCAAATTAGACATGCAAAATAAATAGGATCGTTTATTCTAGTCAGATCCATAAGGCGGGGCAGATTACGTGTACTCGTTTTGTCCACGACATGTCTTTGAACGAAAAATAAATGACGTCGTTTTCCCATTAATTCGGGAAATTGATCGGCGAGCAGTCTCCATATTTCCCGCTTTACAGCTCCTTCGACGATTTCACATGGAAAGGCTCCCCCGCCGGTGGGGTTGCGTCAATTCGAGAATAAAAGTCGTGGTGTGCCACCGGCTTCATGTCGTGACCTTATTGGCGTGGTGTCGCACAGGCAATTTGATTGGTCAGATTCCGGATGCGAAGTCACGCTGGACATTCGCGTCGACGTGATCTGTTGCGCACGGGCGTTGCGAGACTGTCGGCGGAAAACGCAGGCGCGGTACGGAGCTACATCAACGAAACTGAGATGCTATTGTGGGGGGCGCTGACCGAGTGCCAACGCCGGATCTGAGCCAGCTGGTATGGCATCTGCGGTCTGAATGGATCGACGTGTGTTCGAGGCGATGGGCACCACGAGCAACCGTCGATGACGGTGGTCGACGAATCGATGGCGCCGGCTGGATGCCGCTGAAGATGCCGCGCGCGACCGATGAGTATGCTGCAGGCGCCAGGTGATCGAGGTGTGCGCCAACCTGCCTGCGCGGGATGTAACGCGTGACAGGGTCCCGGCTCGCATCGCGCGTTGGCTGCAATGGCTTCGGGAAACGGCGACGGCCGGTGGGGAGTCGTCAGCCATCGTCGCATCCGGAAGAAAAGTGCAATCAGAACGGCTTCGTAGGCAGATACTTGCCGTTCAGCGTGATCACGGCGCGCGATCCGCCCTCCGGATCATCGACCTTTTTTACGTCCAGTCGGAAGTTGATTGCGCTGATCACGCCGTCGCCGAATTTCTCATGGATCAGGGCCTTCAGTGTGGTGCCATAGACCTGCAGCATTTCGTAGAAGCGGTACATGGTCGGGTCGGTCGGCACGCGATCCTCGATGCAGCCACGCATCGGAATGGTTTGCAGGAGCATGACCGAATCGGCATCCATGTCCAGCTTGTCGCCGACGGTCCGGGCGGCTTGTTCAGGAAGGGGGTGCTGACCAAGCAGCGCAGCGGTCACGAAGGCTTCGCTTAAACCGGTGCCCTCTGCGATCTGCGAGAACGACAGGTTCTTTTTCGCTTTGGTGATGAGAATGAGTTCGGTCATGGATTGACGGGTGATCTTGCTGGCTTGGGACTGCATCGTGGTGATACCTCTTTCTGTTGAAGTTGAAAGTCAGACTGCTGCTGTGGAGAGGCGAACCGGAAAGGCGCGTACTTCGGGATTGTCCGCAAGCGGAACGAACTGCTGGCTAGCGCCGTCGTACGCGTCGATGCGGCCGCTTTCGATGTCGTAGACCCAGCCATGCAGCGCGACACGCTTCTCTGCGAGTGCGAGGCGCACGGACGGATGCGTGAGGGTGTTGGACAGCTGCGCAATCACGTTCTCGCGCACCATCGATTCCACCCGTGCATGCTCGTTGCCGTGCTCGCGTGCATCGTTCACGACCCGTGCTGCGTCCGCATGGCGCAGCCAGTTTGCGACCGCTGGCATGTGGTCCATGCATTTGCAGGTCGCAATCGCGGTCATTGCACCGCAATCGGAGTGGCCGCAAATCACGATGTCGGTGACCCGCAGCGCGCTCATCGCATACTCGATGGACGCCGATACGCCGCCCGACGCCGGGCTGTGAGATGGCACGATGTTGCCCGCATTGCGGATCACGAACAGGTCGCCCGGCTCACGTTGGGTCACCAGCTCCGGCACCAACCTGCTGTCGGAACACGAGATGAACAGCGCGCGCGGACTCTGCTGAGTCGCCAGGTCTTTGAACAATTCGGCTCGCTCCGGAAAGGCATCTTTATGGAATTTTAGAAATCCTTCAATAATTTCTTTCATTGATTATCCTGTTTGGTTTGTGATGTTCGAATGCATGGAAGATTACAATTTATGTGGAGCCGCGTAAAAGTCTGAATTATGATGAAGTTGATAAGGCAACCTTATGAGTCAATCAATGCTGTCAAGAGGCATCAATTATTTCCTTGCGGTGGCTGAGCACCGCAGCTTCACGCGTGCTGCCACGGCGCTGTATGTGTCGCAGCCGGCGCTGTCACAGCAGATCCGGCGGCTGGAGGAGTCGCTAGGCACGCAATTGTTCGATCGAACGGGACGTGCTACGTGTCTGACCGATGCAGGCGAGGTGTATTTCCGGTATGTCCGGCGGGCGCTGCAGGTTCTCGAGGAGGGAAAGCGGGCGATCCACGATGTCGTCGACCTTAGCTGTGGTTCGCTGCGGGTGGCCGTTACGCCCACCTTCACGACTTATTTCATCGGTCCGTTGATCGAGTCGTTCCATGATCTCTACCCGGATATCACGCTGGCTATTCGCGAGATGCCGCAGATCCAGATGGAGCCGCTTCTGGTCGACAACCAGCTCGATGTCGGGATCGCATTCGACGAAGTTCGGTCACCTGACATCGACGCCGAGCCGCTGCTTTCCGAAATGCTGGCGCTGGTTGTCGGTCGGGATCATCGTTTCGCTCAATGCGAGACGATCGGCGTGAGTGCGCTCAATGACGAGTCCATGGTCCTTCTGACTGCGGAATTTGCCACCCGTGTGCAGATCGATCGATATTTCCGGCAGAGCGACATTCGGCCCAGGGTCCGGATGGAGGCAAATTCATTGAGCGCGGTCATTGAAATCGTGCGACGCACGGGCCTTGCGACGTTGTTGCCGGCCAATATCGCGAGCGATCGGGACGACCTTGTGGCGATAGAGCTGACCCCATCGGAGCTGCGACGAACGGCAGTCCTTTTGCAGCGCAAGGGCGCGTATCGGACAGTTGCGGCGCGCGCGTTCATTGAGCTCGCGCACGCGTGCGGGGTGGGAAGGCGTTGACCGGGCAGCGAGAGCGCCGCTCAATGCGGCGTCCTCGCGAAGGGGGTCACGAAGAAAGATCGACGACGACGCTATCAGACCAGTAGCCTCGCGTTTGCGGGGGGATGGTCGGATCGGGAGGTTGACGTTGCGTCACGCAATCTTCGCGAAAGCAATGGTTCCAGCCAGCTTCGTAGACGATCGTGAAGAGCATGCTCTTACCGCGATTGGCGTGCAACGGGATTTGCCACAGCAGATCGTATTCGGGATTCAGGGTTGACGCGGTCGGCGTCGCGGTGCCGAACAGGCCTGTTATGCGTCGTGATGCAAGGTAGTCCCATACGGCGGGGACATCCGGGCGCCAGCGCGTCGTGCGGGAATAGTGCTTTGCAGCGGACGTTTGAGCATGGGTCAGGTTGATCGTAGCCGTCCTGGTTGTCGTGTCGGTGCGGTTGAGATTCAGCAATACGCTTACCTGAGCGCTCGGTGTTGCAGACGCTGTTCCGGTCACGCCGACGGTGCCGCCGAATTGAAGCGCCGTGGCACTGGCGGTCGTCACCTGGTTGTTGAATGTGTCGGACGGAAAGAGCCTGACGACGTTGGCAGATGCGGGGCAAACGCTGCCGCGGTCGCCGAAGTCGCATCCGAACAGTTCGGGATCTCGGCGGGGCCAGTGTTCGCTGCCCGTCGGATAGGTCCAGGAACGCGGGTCCCGCAGGTAGGTACGGCCCCAGCCGGTGTGAATCGTCGCGTCGGCCAGGCCGTACATGACATTGTTGGTGAAGGTCGCGGTGTCGTGGAGTGCACGCGTGAAGCCGGTTCCCGCGCCTTCGCCGATTGTCTTGACCCAAAAGTAGAATTTCGAGTTGGCTGGCGCGAGCGCATCCTCGCTGCGAAGCAGCGCCCATTCCGTCAACAGGTTGAGTCGGGCCTTGTCGGCATTCTTCCAGTCTGGTACGGGCGACGGCATCATCGTACCGGCGTAACTGGACAGCGTGCCGCTCTGGCACCATCGGCTGACTTCGCGGGACAGCGCCCGTTGCTCGTTGACGGTCAGCGGGCGCTCGAACGCGCTCGCGGCGAGGCGATTGCCGAATGCGGTGCAGGTCTCGACTGGAGATGCCGGTCGAATGGCGAATTCGACCGTTTTCGTGAAGTCTCCTGTTCCCGCGGCGCGAGGCGACCGCTTGCGGTCCGCTCCGCGCTGCGAAAGCGACGCTTCGGCGGCGCTTGCACGCGCGACGTGCGCAGCGGCGATGCGTGCGATCTGCTCGGTATAGCGATCGTCTTCGTCCTTGATTGCATCGACGCGCGTACCCATGCGGCTCGTCACGACAACCGTCGTTGCGTTCGGCCAGATGCGGACGTGGCGGGGCTTCAATATGGCAAGCGCCTCCTGGGGGCCGCGCATCACGATCGTTCCGCGTTCGTCGAGCGAGCGCTCAATCAGGCGGCGGTAGTGGTCCGGTGCGGCCATGATTGCCGGGTTCGCGTCGAGCACCAGCAGATGAGGTTCCTGCGGCACATCGTTCAGCACAGGAGGATTGGACAGCGTGGCACGGAGCGTCGAAACATCTTGACCTGCGGGCGCCACGATCGGCATGTGAGTCAGTGCATCGAGCGGCGCCAGTTGATCCGCGCGGACAGAGGCGAAAGTCGACGACAGCAGTAGTACTTGTGCGATTAGCGCGATTGTTGTAGTTCGAAAAGCAGGCATGGCGAATGTCTCGTGTGTGACGGAACTCAACCGGAGTCCGAATGGATAAGGAAGATCATGCTTTGTAATGGCTATGTGAGATCGAGTGCAAGCGGGCAATGCGAAACGCGCTGTTTTCGGTCAAGTTCGATTCGGCTATTGTCACTTTCCTTCGTGTCGCGTCGACCGTCGAGATGTTCTTGTAACTATCCTTGTGGCCCGCTGCGACCGGAAATGGGACGCGACATCGATGCGACGAGCAGAGATGTTGGTTGGTCCGGTAGAGCATATGAACATTGAACGGAATCTTGCCCGACATGACGAAACTTTCCACGCTGAATGCATGGCTCGTCCACCTCGAACGCGCGCACCCGGTCGGCATCGACATGGGCCTGACCCGCATCGGGTAGGTCAAGGCGGCGCTGCAGCTCGAATTCGCGTGCCCCGTCATCACCGTCGGCGGCACGAACGGCAAGGGCTCGACCTGCGCGTTCCTCGAGACGATCCTGCTGCGCGCGGGCTACAAGATCGGCTGCCATACGTCGCCGCACCTGCTCGAATTCAACGAGCGCGCGCGCGCGTGAACGGGCAGAACGTCACCGACGACGAACTGCTGCCGCACTTCGAGGCCTTCGAAGCCGCACGCATGTCGCTGCCCGAACCCGTGTCGCTCACGTACTTCGAATTCACGACGCTCGCGATCCTGCATCTGTTCGCATCGCGTGGGCTCGACGCGGTAATCCTCGAAGTCGGCCTCGG
>Ga0207695_10004972_pt1 | contig 17896 bp, 21 predicted proteins | sample KBSC54metaG_FD_184354 | JGI IMG/M metagenome (GOLD analysis project Ga0207695, IMG submission 184354) | Corn rhizosphere microbial communities from Kellogg Biological Station, Michigan, USA - KBS C5-4 metaG (SPAdes) (version 2) | ecosystem: Host-associated > Plants > Roots > Rhizosphere > Soil... | reverse complement strand
ATTTTCGCCCGCGTTCCGCGCGCTCGCGGCCGGTCAGGACGCCGGCGCCATCGTCACATTGGCGAGATTGTCGAGCGCCTGGCTGGTACCGGCGGGATTCTCGAGCAGCTCGATGACATTGCCGTCAGGGTCCTTGCCGTAGACGAATTTATAGACGCTGAAGTCGATCGGCATGGGCATGGCGAAGGTCATGCCGAGCTTCGCCAGCCGCTCGCATTCCGCGGCGATATCGGAGACGTCGACAGCGAAATGGGTGTAGCCGTGATCCTGCGGCCGTGCCGGGCCGCCGTCGCGTGGCGGCGGGGACGCATAGTCGAACAGCTCGATGTAGCAATTGCCCGATTTGAGCATTTGCGTGCGCGCGGCCGCGCCGGTGACGCCCATCCGGCCGTCCATTTCGGGGTTCGGGCCCCAGCGGAAATCCGCGTCGACCAGCTCGAAGCCGAAGCCCTCGCGATAGAATTTCACCATCGCGTCGAAATTCACCGTGTGCAGGGCGATGTGATGAATGCCGCGGATCACGCGAGTCTCCTTGGTCTGACTCTGGCGCGAGGCTAGCCCGCGGCGCGCCGCTCGGGAAGCGCGCATGGCGTAGCTCGGCCGCATCCTGCGGCGATCACTTATTGTTATATCGTATTACGATATAGATATTGCACCCATGGCGCGGCTCGCTAAAAAATCAATCGCGGGGCGGGCGGACTATGCGTTGTTGTAAGGAGCTGGCCTGGCGCCATGCCGTCCACCGAGGATATCACCAGCTTCATCCAGGGGACTTTCCTTTCCGCCTGGGCACTCGAGCTGCTTGCTCTTCTGATGCGGAATCCCGAGACGCGATATTCGCATGAGGAGATGGTGGCGGCGTTACGTGCGAGCGATCTCGTCGTGACGCAGAGCGTGAACGCGCTGAGCGTGGCCGGCCTGCTTCTGTCCGAGGCCGACGGTGCGGCGCGCTATGCGCCGGCCAGCTCCGAGCTCGCTGGCCTGGCCGAGGCGGCCATTGCGCTCTACACGACCGGCCCTGATGCCGTGCGGCGGATGATCGTGTCCGCCGCCAATCCCTCGATTTCCGCCTTCGCCGATGCCTTCAGGCTGAGAAAGGATTGACACGGTGAGCTTCTCCTTTCCGACCGCGGTCTATGTGCTGTGCTTTCTCACCAGCGCAGCCTGTGCGGTGCTGCTGGCGCGCAGCTACTGGCGGACGAGTGCGCGCCTGCTGCTGTGGAGCGCGCTATGCTTCATCTTCCTCGCCGCGAACAATCTGCTGCTGATCGTTGATCTGGTCGTGCTGCCCGATTGGGACCTGACGCTGATTCGCCTGCTGCTGTCGCTGGCGGCGGTGGTGGTGCTGCTGGTCGGCTTCATCTGGAACGCGGAGGACTGATCATGACGCTGCTCGATTTCCTCGCCGGCATGATCACCTGCGGCTATGCTGTCGCCGGCCTGTTCTTCCTGCGCTTTTGGAAACGCACCGGCGATGGCCTGTTTGTCGCCTTCGGCCTCGCCTTCTGGCTGCTCGGCATCCATCAGGCGACGCTGACCTTCACCTCGGCGCCGGTCGAGGATCGCAGCGGTCTCTATCTGATCCGCTTGCTCGCCTTCTCACTGATCATCATATCGATCTGGCTGAAGAATCGCCGCAAGCCGGCCTAAAAGCGAATGCTGCTCAACAGCTGTTCGAGGATCTGCGGGGTTCGCGCCGCGACGAGGCCGAAGCCATCGGAGGCGACGTCGTAGCGCCGGCCGTCGGGCCGCCGCACGCCGCCGCCCGCTTCCTCAAGGAACAGCGAGCCGGGGGCGTGGTCCCAGGGAAGACTGCGCCAAAAGATCGTGAAGTCCCGCTCGCCGCGCAGGATCGCGGGATATTCGGCCCCGGCGCAGAACAGGCCGGCCAGGCGCTCGATGCCGGCCGCCGAAGCCTCGACCCGCGCGCCGACTTCCGGCGGCATGAAGCCTGTGAGGACCGCGCCGCGCAGCGGGCGCTCCGCGGCTTGGCTTGCGGTGTAGACGCGCACGCCATTGATCGTCGCGCCCGCGCCGCGCTCGGCCAGGCACAGCTCGTTGCCGACCGGATCAAATATCCAGGACAGCACCGGCTCGCCCTGCTTCAGCAGCGCGACCATCACGCAGAAGGGTTGCCGGCCCTTGGCGAAATTCGCGGTACCGTCGATCGGATCGACCAGCCAGACCATTCCCTGATCGAGATCGCGCAGCAGCGAGACATCGGCGGCGCAGGCTTCCTCGCCGACGACCCGTGCGCCGGGCACCAGCTTGAGCAGAGCGGGGGTGATGATCGCTTCGGAATGCCGGTCGGCGACGGTGACGAGGTCGCCCGGCGCCTTCTCGATGATGTCGGATTCATCGAGGCGCCGGAAGCGCGGCAGGATGGCCTCTTCGGCGGCGTGGCGCAGAACGCTCTCGACGTCTTCGATCAACATGCTGCGGCCTGTAGCAGCCAGCTGTCGAGCTCGATACGATAACCTCTCGAAACGGAAAGGAGTCCGGCGGATGGCCGTAAGCGATCTTCCCTATGGCAGCGCGCTGATCGTCGGCACCGGGCCGGGCATCAGCGCATCGGTGGCGCGGGCGCTGGCGTCCGCCGGGCTGAAGGTCGCGGTGGCAGCGCGCAATGCGGAGAAGCTGCAGCCGCTGGCCGCCGAGATCGGTGCGGAAGCCTTCGCGGTCGATGCAACCGACCCGGCCGCGGTCGCGCGATTGTTCGACGAGGTCGAGGGCCGCATCGGTGTGCCCGAGGTCGTCCTGTTCAATGCCGCCGGCTGGGCGCGCGGCCCGATCGCCGATCTCGATCCGGACGTGGTGCGTCAGGCGATCACGGTGTCCGCCTTCGGCGGCTTCCTCACCGTCCAGCAGGCGGCGAAGCGGATGCTGTCGCTGGGGCGCGGCGCGATCCTGCTGACCGGGGCAACCGCGAGCATCAAGGGTTTCGCCCATTCCGCGCCCTTCGCGATGGGCAAGTTCGCCTTGCGCGGCCTTGCGCAAAGCGCCGCGCGCGAACTCGCCCCGAAGAACATCCACGTCGCCCATTTCATCATCGACGGCGTGGTTCGCGGCGAGCTGCGCCCGGAGCCAGCCGACCGGCCGGATTCCAGGCTCGACCCCGATGCGATCGCGCAGACCTACCTCGACATTCTCGCCCAGCCGCGCAACGCCTGGACCTGGGAGATCGAGCTGCGGCCGTGGGTCGAGACTTTCTGAGGCTGTCGCTTGGCTGCGGTGACGTTGCCTCCGTTGTAGACCTGCCCCGGCCGTCGTGCGCGCCTTGGCCGAGGCAGGTCTTCTCGACAGCTTACCAATAGCGCCAGGCGCCGTTCCAGTGGTCGCGATGCATGTAATAGCGACTGCCGTCCCAGTACCCGTACCCCGGATAGAACAGATTGACGTCCGGCGCGACCGGCATGGCGTAGCCACCCGGACCAACCGTGATGTAATCGACGGAGTGGTTCGGCCGGCAGTTTCCATAGACCCCCCGATACCAGCCATGGCCGCATCCATCATGAGCCTGTGCCGGCGCGGCGATGCCAAGCACTGTACCGGCGAGCAACGCCACCATCAGAATTCGCTTCATCTCAACGTCTCCATTTGATCGCAGGAGCGACAGTGCTCCTGTGTCAATTCGTCGGAGATCAGGCTCACCAGGTTCAACCTGGTTAGCGAAAATTTTCGTGCCGTTGAGTGGTCGACTATGTGGCTGCCCGCACCGCGCGCGGTGGCGTCGCCGCGAGCCACGCATCGCGATTGTCTTCCACGGCCGCGATCATCTTGTCCCAATAGGCTTGGCTGCCGCCGCGCACCGAGGTGTTGAAATCGGAGTCGTGGCGAAATTCGAGGATCTCCACGCCCTCCGGGCCGGCGGTGTAGATGTAGGGCGTGTCGGCTGGAAGGAAGAGGCCGTCGCCGGCACCGAGCCATTCGGTGCCGAGCCTGATCGCGCCGGAGACGATGTAATAGAGCGCGTCGCGATCATGGCTGTGACGGGTCAGCTGATAGTTCGGCTTGAACCAGACATAGTGCAGCGCGAAGCCTGGCGCATCGAACAGCGTCTTGAGAACGTAGCCGTCGCCGCGGCCGGCCTTCGATAACTTCATCAGTTGATCGATCGCGGCCGGCGGGATGTCGAACCTCGCGCTCGCCTCGTCGAACAGCGGCGCGGTCGCCGCGCGGAAGATTTCCATTTTTGCCGGTGCAGTCATGGTTGCGATCTCATGCCTGATGTGGGTGCATGCTATCGTCGCTGGCGGCCAACGGCAAATTGCGGCTGGTTCACGACCCGGGCAGGCCGTCCCGTATCGATTTTGTCGGCATGCCGTGTCCGGCGTGACCTCAGTTCGGATATGAGAATTGAGGTGGCGGACAGACTGTGCGCCCGGATTGAGGGTCGAGCACCGGCGCCTCTCGCCCAGGACAGCTGACGCCGATGTGCACGACCCTGGGCCGCACGATGTGGGCAGGCTTATGGGCCGGCGCCGGTTTTGCCGCCTCTGCGCCAAGCCGGGTTGTTCACTCCCAGCTAGCTCTTCGGCCCGCGGAGCTGAGAATCGGCGGGATCAGTATGGGACGAAAATCGATCCGGAGCAGATGCGGCATCCACTGATCGCCATCCGATCTCAGGAAGAACCCCGATTGCTCGAATGCATTTTTCGGTCCCTCCTCTTTGAATGCGCTATCTATCCGTAGTGCTCGCGCCCCTGTTGCTGGCAGTCTTCATCCCAGACCTCGAGAGACCGCGGACTGCCGCCGCGCAGATTGCCAGTTTCTTCGAAGGGCGGACCGAGAGCCGTGGCGAGCTACACCGCATGTTCTCCAAGATGCACATCATGACGTCTAGCAGCATCGGCCGGATCGAGCCGGACGGCACGCTGGTCCTCGACCAGATTGTCGAAGAGACAGACACTGCTCCGGTCAAGCGCGTCTGGCGTCTCCGCGAAAATCGTCCGGGCCATTGCACGGGAACCGTCAGCGACGGTGTCGGGCCAGTCCAGGGCGAATTCACGGCGAACCAGCTTCATCTGACGTTCGAACTCAAGGGAGGGCTCATGGTCGAGCAATGGCTCACGCTGGGCCCCGACGGCCGGAGTGCAAGCAATCGTCTGAAGATCCGCAAGTTCGGAATGCAGGTGGCGACGCTCGACGCTGTCATTAAGAAGGTCGATTGAATTGGTGACGTCGAATATCGCCGTTTGTGAATTCGTTCTGCTTGAGGGGTTGGAGCCACCTGTTCCGCGCCGGCGTCGACTACAGCTTCTAGGCTTCTGCGCGCAGGCTGAGGGCCCCGGCCTCTTGGGATGCTCAGCCTGCGCATGAGGGCGAACAATGGAAGTGGCGGGGGCCTTACGGCGGTGGCGGCTGCTGCTCGATACGCGGATCGGGCACCGTTACGTAGACAATCGTCTCGCCCTCATATCGCGGCTCGTAGAAGCCGTCGCCGCATGAGTAATAGGAATATCCTTCCCAGGGATAGGGAGAGCAACCGTACGGCAGCTCGTAATAGGCCGTGCCATATGCCGCCGATGCCACGGCTGCGCCAACGACCGCGCCCGCGACGAGCCCGGCGCCCGGGGGATAATCTCCCCAACCATTCCAGCCAGAACCGGGCCCGCTCGGCAGATGTGCCGGATGAGCGGGGCGATTGCCTGGGCCGCCGCCCGCACCTGGACCGCTCGGAAGCTGCGCCGCCTGGGGCGGGCGATTGCTCGGGCCGCCGCCGGCGCCTGGGCCGCTCGGAAGCTGCGCCGCGTGAGGAGGACCAGCAATCTTGCTGCCGGGCGCGCCGGCACCGGTAGCAGGCAACTGGGCAGCGCCCCGTCCACCCAGACCTTCCCCTCCGGCAGGGTGCGTACTCGATCTGTCGAATGCGCTGTTGGAGCGGCCGTACTTGCCGGCCCGGCTTGAGCCGCCGCCATCCCCCAAAGAACCGCCACTACCGCGGCTGAAATCGCCGCGGCCGCCTCTGCCCATGCTCATTGAGCCACCGCCCCGGATGCCACCGCCGCCGAAGCCGCCACCGCTGAAGCCGCCGCCGCGGAAGCCACCGCCGCCGAAGCCACCGCCGCCCCGACCACCCCGCGCGTATCCCAGGTCGACCTGGCCTATGAACAGAACCAAGATCGTCGCGACCTTCAGCAGGGATGAAACGGTGCTCACAGCGTTCACCCTGCGAACTGCGCGATATGAATCCGCGCCGCGTCGTTATCGGGGGTGAACTTGAAGATGTTGTCGGCAAATGGCGGATTAAGAGTCCACTTCAGGCGCGCGATATAGGCCGGGTAAGTGGGATCGGAACGATCGACGATAACCAGTTTTCGCGGTAGCGGCTGCTGACCTCGCTCGATCCAGACTTCCCAATCGAACTTTCCCTGGCGGAACGCCCAATGATCCGTCGCGACACCATCGATCATGGCCGGTCCGACGTTGAAGCCGGACGTTAGCGACTTCAGGTCGGACTCATCGCCGTCATTCCAGCGAAACAGATCTTCCAGCGGCAGCGAGATTCCGTATTTTTCGTATAGCGCCTTCAGGAACGCGCGGTTTGTCGGCGGCGCGGGCGCGCTGGCGTAGAGGCGAAGCTTCGGCGAGTAGATCGTGAATTGCTTGCCGTCGTAGAAATAGCGCCGGCTCCTTGTATCGGTGTCGAAGTCAAGCCGTATCCCCGGCTGCCGGACTTTATAATGGGCAATTCCACCAATCTGAATACGCTGGTTGGCCTTCGTGATGGCGTCGAGGCTGGCATCCGAGACCAGCTCAAAGCTATGAAGCTTGCTGAGGTAGTCGCTCATCGTCTTCAGCGCAGCGACGGCATCCCGATCGGGACCGGTCGCGGTGCTCCCGCGAAGCGCGGTGGGCTGCGCTTCAGCCGTTGGGGTCAGCGGGCTCGCTGCCGATCTATCCGGATTTCGACTGCAGGCCGACGCCGCGAGCAGCAACAGCAGGCAATCGCGAAGAAACCGAGCCCGCCGCATGGATGCCCCTGGGTAAATTGAACAAGCCGCGACACTGGGCAATGCGCCGACGGGATGCCATCAGGGAAATACCTGAAACCGCTCGATGGAACCTAGCATCACCCAGCTGGCGATGTCAGTTCCTGTCCGATTTCCACCCAGAGCCGACGCTCATCCGACCCGCGGCTTCACTTCCTCGATGAACCATTGGGCATAGTCGAGATAGGCGTCGATGCTGGCGACTTCGGGGATCGCGAAGTTGAAGATCGTGACGCCCTGCTGCCGGAGATAGCCGATGCGATCGACCAGCTTGTCGCGATCGGCGGTCGGGCGCGTCGCCTCGTCGCTGCGCGCGACATGGCCTTCGCCGATCGCGCGTCCCGACATCAGATGCAGCACATCGAACGGACCGCCGCTGAACGTCGGCTGCGATTTGATGAAGTCGATCCGCGCCGGATAATCCTCCGGCGCGGTCAGGAATGGCGTCCAGCCGCTGGCATAGCGCGCCGCCCGCTTGAGCGCCGCATCGGAATCGCCGCCCATCGAGATCGGCAGATGGGGCTTCTGCACCGGCTTGGGCTCGAGCACGACGTCGCGGAAAGAGACATATTTGCCCTCATAGGTCGCCTCGTCGCTGGTCCACAGCGCGATGATCGCGGCGATATATTCATCGGCGATCTTGCCGCGCTCGTGGAACGGGACGTTCATCGCCTCGAACTCGCGCTCCAGCCAGCCGACCCCGAAGGTGACCTCGATCCGGCCACCGCTTAGCCAGTCGATCGTCGCCAGCCCCTTGGCCATCAGGATCGGATGCTGCAACGGCAGCAGTGTGACGCCGGTGCCGATCCGGATGCGCTCGGTGGCGCCGGCGTAATAGCCCTGGGCCGCGGTCGCGTGGAAATAATGCGCGCCCGACAGCTCGAAATTCTCGCGCGGGATGACATGATGCTCGGGTATCCGCAGCATGTCATAGCCGAGCGTCTCGGCACGCCTGGCGAGCAGCGCCTGCTCCGGGCCGGTGACCTTGTCCTCCCACGGCTGAAAGATCGCGGCGATGCGATGGGTGTGCGGCATCGGGAAGACGTAGCGCATACCGTCGATCGTCCTCGCACGGCCGATCGATTGCAAGCGTGCGATGTCCGTGAGAAGCTTCCCGGCTTGGCCGACCGCGGCAGAACGGGGGCCGTCGAGGGAGAGGTGAGCTGATGGAGGACTCGACCGCGAGCCGTACGGCGCTCGGCGTATCGCTGGTTCGCGCGGTGCATACACGCATCGATCCGGACCCGGTGCTGATCGACGATTGGGGCGAGCGGCTGGTACCCGACTGGGCGCGCGAGGCGTTTCACGAGATGGCGCTGGCGCAATTGCCGGCCGAGGAGCGCGAGAGCGCCAGCGCGGCGCCGGAGACGATCCTCGCCCGCTATTTTCCGCGGCAGGACATGTACGGCAATGTCGTCATGCGCGGGCGCTGGGCGGAGGACGCGCTGGCCAATGCGGTTGCCGATGGCGTGCGCCAATATGTCATCCTCGGCGCCGGCTTCGACAGTTTCGCCTTGCGACGGCCGGCCTTTGCCGAGGGCATCGAAATCTTCGAGATCGACCATCCGGCGACGCAGAATCTCAAGCTCGAGCAGATCCACGCGCTGGGTCTGGCCGATCCACCGGGCGTCCGGTTCATCGCCGCGGACTTTACGCGTGAGACGTTGCGCGATGTCCTGTCGCGCTCGGGGCTCGATCGCGCCGCGCGCGTTTTCTTCTCCTGGCTCGGGGTCACCTCCTATCTGACCCGCGAGGAAAATCATGGCAGCCTGCGCGCCATGGCCGAATGCGCGCCCGGCAGCCTCGTCGCCTTCTCCTACCTCGACCAGGCGATCTTCGCGCCGAACATCTCCGCCGACCAACCGGAAGGCGAGACGATGAGCTATGCGGCAGGCCTCGTCAGGCAGATGGGCGAGCCGTTCGTGTCGGGCTTCCATCCGGCCCAGCTCGCGGCCGAGCTCGACGGGCTGGGCTGGGCGCTGATCGAGGATCTCGACGGCCCCGCCCTCGCGCAGCGTTACGGCCGTGTCGGCGCCCGGGCGCTGCCGACCGCGACCGCCTCGCACTTCGCCCTGGCGCGAGTGAAGGGCTAGCGGGCCCGGCGCGCGTCCGGGCCCGCAGCCTGCGGCTACGCCGTGGTCGGCGCGGTCGACTCGGTCGCCGCCATTTGCGGCATGGCCTTCGCATTCTCGCCGCGGATGAAGGCGAGCAGGTCGGCGTTGACGATCTCGGGATGGGTCGAGAGACAGCCGTGCGGCAGATCCTTGTAGGATATGAACGTGCCGTTCTTCAGCAGCTTGGCCGTCAGCGGCCCGGAATCCGCATAGGGTACAATCTGGTCGTCCTCGCTGTGGATCACCAGCACCGGCACCTCGATCGCCTTCAGATCCTCGGTAAAATCGGTTTCCGAGAAGGCCTTGATGCATTCATAGCCGGCCTTGACGCTGCCCATCATGCCCTGGCGCCACCAGTTGCGGATCAGCCCTTCCGACACCTTCGCGCCGGGCCGGTTGAAGCCGTAGAACGGCCCGGTCGGGATATCGAGGTAGAGCTGGGCGCGGTTGGCGGCGAGCGCGGCGCGATAGCCGTCGAACACTTCGATCGGCGTGCCGCCGGGGTTCGAGTCCTTCTTGACCATCACCGGCGGTACCGCCTCGACCAGCGCGGCCTTGGCGACGCGTCCCGGCTCCGACCGTGCGACATAATGCGCGACCTCGCCGCCGCCGGTCGAATGGCCGATGTGGATCGCATTCTTGAGGTCGAGGGCGGTGACGAGATCCTGGACGTCGGAGGCGTAGGTGTCCATCTCGTTGCCGCCGTCGGTCTGGTCGGAGCGGCCATGGCCGCGGCGGTCATGGGCGATGACGCGATAGCCTTCGCCGAGGAAGAACATCATCTGATTGTCCCAGTCGTCGGCGCTTAGCGGCCAGCCATGATGGAAGACGATCGGCTGTGCGTCCTTTGGCCCCCAGTCCTTGTAGAAGATGCGGGTGCCGTCTTTGGTTGTGATGGTGCTCATGGATGGGATCCTTCACCAACTGGCCGGCCGACAGGACCGGCGCTGCTGTCTCGTGACTGAATCGTGTGCGCCTCGTCAGCGTCCGTCGGTAAACCCGACTCGATCGCGAAGGCAGGCGCAACGATTAGCAGCGCGACCGCAGCCCGTCACCGCGCGTCAGGATGAATTTCGTGCAATCTGGCATGCCGGACAGGGGCGACAGTCGGCACATTGTCGGGTCGCTGTCGTTGGAGACGGTGTAGATTGGGGCTAGCCGGCACGGTGAATGGGGCGGGTTGATGATTGTCCAGAAGATGCGGCTGGAGCATGGCTGGTCGCAGCAGCAGCTGGCGGATTTGAGCGGGCTCAATGTCCGCACGATCCAGCGCATCGAGAACGGGCAGTCGGCAAGCCTCGAATCGTTCAAGGCATTGGGCGCGGCGTTCAATGTCGATTTTTCCCGACTTCAGGAGGATGCCGTGCGCGAGATCGCGAGCAATCCCGAGCAGACCGAAATTGCCTTGGCCTTCAGTCACGTGCGCGAGGTCCGGCGCTTCTACCATAGCCTGATCGTCTATGTCGTGATCATCGGCGCGCTGGTCGCGATCAACCTGATTGCCACCCCGTACAGGATCTGGGTGGTCTATCCTGCGGCTGCCTGGGGCCTGGCCGTGTTGCTGCATGGGTTGCGCGTGTTCGACATTCTGCCCTGGTTCGGACCCGAATGGGAGAAGCGGCAGGTCGAAAAGCGGCTTGGCCGGAAGCTCTAGCGTCAAACGGGTCGAGAAGAGGAGGCGTGGCGCATGGAAATTCGCAGAATCTGGCCGCCGGATGTCTACAAGCTGGGCGATCCGAGCTGGGACGTGCCGGCCTGCGCGCAGGTCGTGGAGGTCACCAGGACCAAGCCTGGCCGCTCGATCCATGTGGCCGGCACCTATGGCTGGGACCTCGATCAGACGCTGGTCGAACCGAGCGATATGGCGGGACAGGTCGATGCCGTGATGGAGAACATCCGACGATCGCTTGCCGCGGTCGGCGCGACGCCGGCGGACGTCGTCCGCGTGAAGAGCTATGTGACGGACATGGACGCCTTCATCCGTGAAGGCGTCGATGCGTTCAGGCGCTTCTGGGGCGACAAGCCGCCGACGTCGACGCTGGTCCAGATCGTGCGCCTCGGCGATCCGCGCGCGATGATTGAGATGGAAGTCTACGCCGAGATCGACTGACGTTCAGGCGATCGGCCGGCCGACCCGGACCAGCACGCCATCGGGATCGCCGAGGGCGAATTCGTACATGCCCCAGGGCTTCTCGTGCGGCGCGCCTGGCTCGATGACGAGGTCTCGCACGCGATCGGCGACGGCATCGACATCCTCGGCATAGAGGTAGATGCCCTGCGCATTGCGCCCCGGGATCACCCAACCCGGTTCGGCGGACTGCAGGTGCAGATGCCATCCCTTGCCGTCGGTGAGAATGCGATAATCGCCGTGGTCGCCTGTGACGAAGAATCCAAGCCGCTCGTAAAAGGCCTGGGTCGCAGCGAGGTCGTTGCATGCCAGGATCGGCGTCGTTCGGTGCTCGAGCATCATCGTGCCTCTCTGGCGGATCGACCTACGCGCCCATGCCGCCGTCGAGCTGCAGGCCATGGCCGATCACATAGGCGGAGCGATTGGAGCAGAGCCAGAGGATCGCATCGGCCGCTTCCTCGACCTCGGCGAAGCGATGGGCGGGAATTCGCCCGAGGACGAAGTCTTCACCGTTGGGAATGCGATCGAGGCTCTCCGTCAGCATCTCGGTGCGGACGGCGCCCGGGCAGAAGGCGTTGACCCTGATGCCTTCGCCGGCGAGCTGACGCCCGGCCGATTTGGTCAGGCCCATGACCGCATGCTTGCTGGCGATGTAAGATGGCTTGTTCGCCTCGCCGCGCAGGCCGCCGATCGACGAGACGTTGACGATCGCGCCGGCGCCGGTCTGCCGCATCAGTTTGATCTCGCCGCGCATGCACAGGAACACGCCACGAAGATTGGTCGCGATGACACGGTCGAAGACATCGACGTCCCAGGAGGGCTCGCGGGCCGATTCGAGGTCGATGCCGGCATTGTTGATCCCGTAGTCGAGCCGCCCGAAGTCGCGCGAGATGCGATCGAACAGCGCCTCGACCGCAGCAGCGTCGCTGACGTCGCAATGCTCGAAGCTCGCCTTGCCGCCGCTCGCAACGATCCGCCGCGCCGCGGCCTCGCCAGCGGGATCGGTGTCGACCAGAAGGGCATGGGCGCCCTCGCGTGCGAATGCTTCGGCGGCGCCGAAGCCGATGCCGACGGCCGCGCCGGTGACCAGCGCCACCTTGCCTGTGAATTCGCCCATCGTCGCGTCCCCGCCTAGTCCTTGATGCCGATCATCCGCCCCGAGACCGCCTCGACGGCTTCGCGCCGCGGCAGCGCGCTGATGCGCTCGAACTGCTCGCGCAGATGCGGCGGGACGAAGACCGGGCCGTTGGGCAGATTGTCGAGGATTTCCTGCGCTTGGCGATCGGGATCGGCCGGGTTGCGATCGGGCGTGTAGGAAATGCCGATGCGGGCCATCGCCGGGCTGTTCATCGCGCCAAGCGGGACCTCGAGCACGTCGACCCCCAGTGGCTTCAGCTCGGCCCACAGCCCCTCGGCGAGGACCTGGGCGAAGGCCTTGGCGGCGCAATAGGCGACGATACCGATCCCGCCGGCCTGGCCGGCGATCGAGCCGATGATGATGATCCCGCCGCGGCCGCGCGCGACCAGCTTGGTGCCGAAGTGATGCGACAGCGAGAGATGGCCGATGGCGTTGACCCGCGCGGTGCGCAGCGCATCGTCGAGCGTGCCGTCGAGGAAGGGGCCGGTGCGGTGGGAGGCGCCGGCGTTGTAGATCACGAGGCCGATATCGACATCGTCGGTCACCTCGCGAATGCGGTCGAGCATGTCGTCGCGGGCGAGGTCGAGCGAGAGGGTGCGGACCTCGACGCCGGTCTTCGCGCGGACGCTCGCGGCGACCGCCTCCAGCGGCTCCGGCTTACGCGCGACCAGCATGACATTGATGCCGGCCTCGCCGATCTTGTGGGCAAAGCTGGCGCCGAGCGCCTCCGAACCGCCGACGACGATCGCCCAGGGGCCGTGTCTCTCGCGGGTGATCATGGGGATCTCCTTTTCAGCAGGCCGATACTAGATGGCCCTGACCAGGAGCACCAACCCCGCCGTCATCGCTGGCTAGGACGCGGGTTGCGGCGGTGAGGGCGCTGATGCTTTCGCGGCAGGGGCGATCGCGGTTCCGTCGATGGATATGCCGTAATTCTGGAATTCCTCGCGAACCCTTGGGGAGATTGCGACGGCGTCGGTGATATCGCGCTCCGACGCGGCTAGGTCGCCCTTGTGGGCCTCGGCCACCGCACGGCCGAACAAGGAGGTCGCCAGGCGAGGCCGGACCGCCAGTGCCTTGCCATAGGCCGCGATCGCCTCGTCATCGCGCCTCAGCCGCATCAGCACGAATGCTCGGCTGTCGAGCGCCTCGGCATTGTTCGGCGACTGGGCGAGCGCGGCGTCGCAGTCCGCCAACGCGCTGTCGAGGACGACGCCGACCGTCGCCTTCGTCCAGCACACCGCATTCAGCTGGTCCGCGGTCTTAGCGATGGATCGCGCGGCAGCGAAGTCTGCCAGTGAGTGGTCGGGATCGCGGAGCTTCTGATAAACAGAGGCACGCGTGAGGTAGCCTTTCACGCTCGGCGGCTCCAACGCCATCGCCTTGTTCACCGCCTGCAGCGCGGCCGTCCACTTCTTCTGTCGCAAGAACAGCCCGATCTGGTCATACCAGGCCTCCAGCAAATTCGGCTTGAGCTTCAGCGCGGCGTCGATATCCGCCTGGCGGCCGGCGATATCATTCCAGTCACGTGATTCCCCGCGATTGAGATAGACCGAGGCATCGGGTTCCAGCTTGAGCGCCTTGTCGAAGGCGGCCATGGCGTCGGCCTGCCGCTTATAGGCGGCATAGATTTTGCCGGCCGCGATCAACACGTAAGTGTCATTCGGCATCGCCGCGATGGCGAGCTCCGCCTGCCTCTGGGCAGCGACGTCATCGCCCCTGCGGCGATAGATGTTGGCGCGCAGCAGGTAGAGACCGCCGAACTGCGAATTGAGCTTGAGCGCGGCGTCGGCATCGGCCAGCGCGGCGGCGTCCTGATGCTTCTGTCCTTCGCCCTCGGCGCGCATGGCCAGAGCATTGGCGCTGCTCGTCGGATCGTTCGCCAGAAGCGCGTTGGCCGCAGCGATCAAGCCATCGGAATCGCCATTCTTCTCGGCAATCGCGCCCTTGGCGCGCAAGGCGAAGATATGCCGCGGATTGATCGCGAGAGCGGCGTCGGCGTCGGCGTCGGCCAGCGCGAACTTCCCGGTGAGGACATAGAACATGGCCCGGGTCCCCAAGGCATCCGTGTTCTTCGGGTCGAGCTCTATCGCCTTGGTGAAATCGGCCAGCGCCTCGGGATATTTCTTGTCCGCGACAAAAGCTGCGCCGCGACGGCGGTAATCTTCGCCGGTCACCGGCGGCTTGTCCCGTAATGCGGCGATTTCTTCCGGCGTCGCATTATAGGCGAGCGGGCGTCGCAGCAGGACCGGCCGGTTGTCCAGCTCGCGCAACTTCACTTGAGCGGATGGTGCGTCGCTCGCCGGAAATTCCGGTGTGACCGCGCGTTCGCTCTCGTCGACGGTGAAGCGGCTGCCGTCCAGTTTCATGCTTCGCTTATAAGCGACGCCAGCGATGGTCTGATCGACGTTGGTGCTCTGCTCGTAGAGCGCGAAGGCGCCCGCCTTGGGCGGCAGAAGGATCGTCTCGTTGACGTGGAAATAGGAGGGATAGCCGGTTTGATAGGGGGCGTCGCGATCCGGCCCGGGATCGCGCCTGAAATCGGCCTTGTAGCCGACTGAAGCGACATCGACGCGATACCAGCCTTCGGTCCAATCCATCGCGATGGCGCCGTCCATGGTCAGCAACAGCTCGCGCTTCTCGGCGTCGAAGCTGGCGGCGGCGATCTTCACCTCGAGCGAGTCGTACTGGTCCTTGAAATAGTCGCGCAGATAGAGGTCTCGCGCGGCGCCGGTCTTGCTGTTGATGGCCAGGTTCGAGTCGATGGCGCCGTCACCGCGGATCAGCCGCTCGACATGGATCGCCGCCGGGAGCGTTATGCCCTTGCTGGCGTCGATGCGCACCGTCAGCTCCGTGTCCGGCTGCGTTCTCGGTGGCGGCATCATGGAGACGAGCGGGGCGCCGGCATCGGTCAGTGGCAGGCCCCAGTAGAATTGCGGCGTCTCGATCCCGGCGAGATGCGTATCGCCCTGGCGGGTGCCGTCGAGCCAGTAGTCACGCCCACCGATCGACGCCCAGGCTATGACATGGTCGAACGGCGAGACCATCGGCAGGCGCTGATCCAGCCCGTCGCCGACCTGGCCGACGATGACCGGCTCCGCCTTGATCCCCAGCTCGTGGAGCATCGCCAGGAGCAGGACGGTCTTGCCCTTGCAATCGCCGAAGCGGCGCGACCAGGTGACATCGGCGTCGGTGGGAATGAGACCGCCATTGTTGAGGAGCAGTGCGACGTATCGCACCCGATTCTGGACGAGAGCCAGGACCGCCTCGGCGCGTGCGACCGGGTCGCTCGAGCTGGCGGCGATCCGGGCGATCTCGCCGCGCAGCGGGCTTGCCGGCGCTAGCTTCGCCGCCTTGACGTAGAGCGGGGCGAAGAGCCGACTGAGATCGGACCAGGCGGTGAAGTCGGTCAGCTCGAGGCGGCGGCCGCGCTGATAGCGTCCGGGAGCGTCCTTGGGCAGGACCAGCGGCTGGATATCGTCCTGTGCCAGCTCGATACTCGACAGCCCGCCCCGCGCCGCGACCTTGGGCAATGCCAGATCACCCGCCGCGCGCAGTCGCATCGGTACGGTTGACGGCCATTGGGCGCGGAGATGGGCGCGGCTGATGGCGACGCCGTTCCATGTCGCCAAGAGATGTTCGACATGGCTGCCGAGTGCGGGATCGCTCCTGGTGACCGAGACGGCGAGGTCGACGACGTCGCCGACCTGCACGCCTTCCGGTTGCAGGGTCGCGGTAAGTCGCCCATCCAGCACGGCATATTCCAGGTTCGGCTCCCGCCGCACGACGGTGAAGCTCTGGCCACCGGCGAGCACGTCGATGATCTGCGTGCCGCGGTGGATCAGCAGCTTGTGAACCGTGACGCTCTCGATCACGGGGTCCCAGGAAAAGCTAATTGCGCTGGCGGACAGGCCCTCCGGCGTCTGGATGCGCATCGCCGACTCGCCGTAGGTCGTCATCCGCCCGGGCTGAAGGTCGACCTGCTGGTCCAACAAGACGATCTTGACCGGCGTGCCGTCGGGCTTGTCGTTCGTTGGCAGGGCGACCGGCTTGACCCACGGCGGGGGCGCGCCAACGACCAGCTTTTCTGCGGCTGATGCCGCACTGGCCGAAACCGCCAGCATGAAAAATACGAACGCCCGCATCCTGCCCCCCGGATCAGAGACAGTCTAATTCGTTGCGATCACAGCGCAACGGGGCTTGGCACGCCAAATCTCTTGTCCGCGGCCGCTTTTTGGGCAGTGTGACGGCGCGGTGCCATGTTGCTTCCGTGGGGCTGAACAGGGCGGGCAAAAAAACCTGAACCGCATTTGAACCGGATCAGGGGCTCGCGCGACAGAGTTGCAAGGCGGGGACACGCCGATGGACACGACCTCTGACGAGGCGCTGATCGGACGGATTGCGGCGGGCGACAAGGCCGCCATGCAAGCCCTGTTCCAGCGCTATCAGATCAAGGTCTATCGCTTTGTCCTCAGGCTCGTACGCAACGAAGCAACCGCGGAGGATTTGATCAGCGACGTATTCCTCGACGTGTGGCGTCAGGCCGACCGGTTCGCCGGCCGGTCGACCGTGTCCACCTGGCTGCTCGGCATCGCCCGCTTCAAGGCGCTGACGGTGCTGAGAAAACGGCCGGAGGACGAGCTCGACGAGGAGATGATGGAGGCGATTCCGGACGATGCCGACGACGCCGAAGTCTCGCTGCAGAAGAAGGACAAGGCCGGCATCATGCGCGACTGTTTGCGCGCGCTGTCGGCCGATCATCGGGAGATTATCGACCTGGTCTATTACCATGAGAAGTCGGTGAGCGAGGTCGCTGAGATCCTCGATATCCCCGAAGCGACGGTGAAGACCCGGATGTTTTACGCACGCAAGAAGCTGGGAGATGCGCTGCGGTCTCAAGGAGTGGAGCAAGGTTGGCCATGAACGCGCCCGAAGACATTCCCGAGCCCTCGGAGATCGAGGCGCTGCTGCCGTGGCATGCGGCCGGCACGCTCGATCCGAGCGAGAAGCGGATGGTCGAGGACGCGATCGCCCGCGATCCCGAGCTCGCCCGGCGCTATGCCGCGGTGCGCGAGGAGTTCAACGCCGACTGGCAGATCAACGAAGGCCTCGGCGCGCCGTCGCCGCGGGCGATGGACCAGCTGTTCGCCAAGATCGACGCCGAGCCGAAGCGGCGCGGGGCGACAGCGGCGCCGTCTTTTAGCATCGCCGGGGCCTGGGCCGGCTTCATCGATCGCATGTCCTCGCGCACCCGGGCGCTGACCGCGGCGGTGGCGGGGCTGCTGGTGGTGCTCCAGGGCAGCCTGATCGCAGTGCTGACGACCTCGGCCCCGGTGGCCTATTCGACCGCGAGCGGGCCCGAGGCGACCGCGCCGGCGCAGGGCGCTTATGTGCTGGTCCGCTTTGCCCCCGACACGAGGGCGGTGGAGATCACCCGGCTGCTCGCGACCAACAATGCGACGATCGCCAGCGGCCCGACCGAGGGCGGCTTCTATCGCCTGCAGGTATCGAAGCCACCGCTGCC
>Ga0207695_10004968_pt1 | contig 17901 bp, 16 predicted proteins | sample KBSC54metaG_FD_184354 | JGI IMG/M metagenome (GOLD analysis project Ga0207695, IMG submission 184354) | Corn rhizosphere microbial communities from Kellogg Biological Station, Michigan, USA - KBS C5-4 metaG (SPAdes) (version 2) | ecosystem: Host-associated > Plants > Roots > Rhizosphere > Soil... | reverse complement strand
GAACGCCGCGACACGCGCCCGAGGCGGCCATGAAGCGTCGGAGCCGGTCGTCCGGCTCGCCGGGCGCGCAGAGCTCGGCCATCCACGGCGACCGGGCCCTCAGCTCGCCCAGCACGGCGGCGGAGCGGATCCAGGCGCGGCTGGACGCCTCAGCCATCACCTGCATCGTCGCGCGGTGCGAGCCCGCCACATAGAGCGTGCCGCCGCCGCCGGGCTCGGCGGGCGCGAGGAAGGTGAAGACGCGCACGTGGTCCGGCCAGGGGTCGAGCACGACGCCGGGCAGGATGTCGAGGTGCCAGGACTGGTGCGGCACGATCCACGCGGCGGCGTTCGGGAAGGTGACGAGCGGCAGGCCGGGATGGGCGGGCGGCGTCCAGCCGCGGCCGGCGAAGACGCCGTCGAGGACGCCGGCGAGACCGTCGCTGAGCAGCGGCGCGAAGGCGCCGGCGCGGCGGAGCTCGCGGAACTGGAAGGCCCCGCCCCTCGGCCAGGTGTCCGGGCGGCCGCGAAGCGCGCCGCAGCGGGCGGCGAGGTCCGCCCACAGGCGCTCGGCCATGGCGTCGACCGCGCGCGGCGGGACGAGGCCCGGCAGGCGCACCACGCCGTCTTCGAGGAACTGGCCGCGCTGCTCGCGGGTGAGGCCTGGCCCAGGCGCGGGCCGGTTCGAACGGGTCGGCATCGATCTGATGTCCCAGGCGCAAGGCGCCGCGCCCGCGGTCTGTGCGGGCCCTCAGGTGTTTCAGCGGCGAGGTCGCCGCGGCCCGGGACGGATCAGTGCATGAGCGCTCCCATTGATCGGCGCAGGCTAGCACGAAGCGCCTGAGCCGTCGCGCTCGCGCCTCAGGGGAGACGCCGTGCGCGAGGGGGCGCCGGCGTGGTAGCCGTCGCAGCCATGAAGGCGCGCCTCCTGGTCATCGTCGCGGCGCTGGGCCTCTCCGCCTGCGGCGAGGCCTATTACGCCTACGACTACGATCCCTACGGCGGCCCGCAGGGGCGTTACGCGAACCCGTTCGGGCCGCATCCGCACGCCCAGGCGCCGGTCTGCCGCCGCTGGGTGATGGGCGGCCCCTACGAGGACGGCTACCGCGGCCCCTACTACACGGGTCCCTATTGCGCCGATGCGGCGCAGGCGGGCTGGGTCGCGCCGCCGGCCGTCCCCTGAGATGGTTGCCGCGGCCGGGCGCGCGTCTAAGCTGCCGTTCGCATGTGCAACGAATACCGCTTCAAGCAGTCGCTGGATAAGATCGCCGAGGAGTTCAGCCGGATCCGGCTGCCGATCCATTGGCTGGGCGGGGCGCCGAACCTGGAGCCGCGGGATTCCATCCGCCCGACCGATCCGGCGCCGGTGATCCTGGGGACCGCGGACGGCGCGGAGCTGAAGCAGCTGCGCTGGGGCTTCGCCCAGCCCGGCCGGCCGCCGGTGATCAACTTCCGCTCGGAGGGGCGCAGGTTCCCGAACGGGCGCTGCCTGATCCCGGCCGACGGATTCTACGAGTTCACCGGGACGAAATACCCGAAGTCGAAGTGGCTGTTCACGCCGGCCGACGGCTCAGAACTGTTCGGCATCGCGGGCCTGGTGCGGGACGAGCGCTTCACGATGCTGACCTGCGAGCCGGGGGCGGACGTGGCGCCCTACCACAACCGCCAGATCGTCATCCTGCCGAAGGACCAGTGGGCCGCCTGGCTCGGCCCCGCCGAGGCCCAGCCGCCGGTGGGACCCCTGCCAGCCGGGAGCCTGAAGGTGGAGAAGCTGAGATAGGCGGAATAGGTCCTTCGTCATGCCTGATGGAATCCGTGGCGGAGGTGCTGCAAAATTGCGCTACGCGGCCGGTATCCCCGCAACAACTCTCAGGCGATCAAGACGGCTTTTCCACCTAGCGTCCCCTACCGCTCAGTCGCTGGGAGCAGCACACCCGCCGCGGCTGGGTGAAGCGCTCAACCTGGATCGCGATGGTGATCGACTGACTGGTGCGCAGCGGTCCAACGCGACCTAGGGCAGGTCTTCGGCGAGGATGGCCATCTCGAACATGAACGAGCCGTCGTCGTCCTCGTCCTGGAAGACGACGCCGATGAACTCCTCGCCGACGTAGACCTCGCAGCTGTCCTTCTGCTTGGGCCGCGGATGCAGGGCGATCCGCGCATTGGCGAAGGTCCCGCGCAGGTGGCCCTCGATCTTGCGGATGGTCTTCTCGTCCACGCCCACGCTCCCTGGCTTTCGGCGGCGGCGAACCTAGCCGGTCCGGCGCGCGCGATATACCTCAGATGACGTAGTCGTACACAGCCTCGGCGAGGGTGTGGTCCATGCTCCTGGCCGGCTCGTCGCAGGTCGGGCAGTTGACCAGCCGCGCCGGCACGCCGGCGGCGGTGCAGCCCTTGGGCACCGGCTTCAGCACCACCGAGCCGGAGGCGATCTTGGCGTAGTCGCCGATCTCGATGTTGCCCAGGACCTTGGCGCCCGCGCCCAGCAGCACGCCCTTGCCGATCTTCGGGTGGCGGTCGTCGCGCTCGGCGCCGGTGCCGCCCAGGGTGACGCCGTGCAGCATGGAGACGTCGTCGCCGACCACCGCGGTCTCGCCGATGACGATGCCGGTGCCGTGGTCCATGAAGATGCCGCGGCCGATGCGGGTGGCCGGGTGGATGTCGACCTGGAACAGCTCGCTCATCCGGCTCTGCAGGTAGAAGGCCAGCGTCTCGCGGCCGTGGCCCCACAGCCAGTGGGCGACGCGCTGGGTCTGCAGCGCCTGGAAGCCCTTGAAGAACAGGAACGGCTGCACGTAGCCCTTGCAGGCGGGATCGCGCTCGAACACCGCCTTCAGGTCGTCCTCGGCGATCGCGACCAGCTCGGGGTGGCCGTCATAGGCCTCCTCGAAGATGTCGCGCAGGGTCATGGCGCGCAGCTCCTGGTCGCCGAGCTTGCGGGCGAGCTGGTAGGAGAGCGCGTCGCCGAGACTCTCGTGGTTCAGGATGGTGGCCGCCAGCACGCTGGCCAGCGCCGATTCCTGCTTGGCGGCCTGGGCGGCCTCGTTGCGCAGCGCGGCCCAGACCGGCGGCGCGGTCGCCGGATCGACGACTTCCAGCCGTCCGCTCATCGCATCCTCCCGCCCCATCGGACCTCTCCTCATCCTAGCATGGCGCGCGCCAGCGCGTCCGGGAAAGCGCCTTCATGGGCCATATGGTAGGCGCGAAGCAGCATCGCCACCGTCAACACGTCCTTCAGATGGCCGTCAATCGCCGCGGCCAGCGCCTCGCGGAACGGCGGCCGGGCGATGGCGAGATCCTCGGTGGCGTCCTTGTGGTGGCCGCCGGCGCCCTCGCTGAGGCCGGTGGCGACGAAACCGAACGCCAGCTCGTCGGTCACCGAATTGGACAGCTGCACCTGCATCACCTCGCGCCAGTGGGCCGCCTGCAGGCCGGTCTCCTCGGCGAGCTCGCGCCGGGCGCTTTCCAGGGGATCGACATCGACGGGCCCGCCGCCTTCGGGGATCTCCCAGCTGTAGTCGGCGAACGGCAGACGGTGCTGGCCGACCAGGGTGACGGCGCCGTCGTCGTGGATCGGCAGGACGGCGATGGCGAAGTTCTTGAACCCGACCAGGCCGTAGCGGGCCGGCCGGCCGGTCGGCGCGACGGCGTCGAACTCGCTCACCCGGATCCAGGGATTCTCGAAGGCGACGCGCCCGGGACCGCGGATCCATGGCCGGCCGTGAGGTCGCAGCCAGGCGGGTTTGTCGGCCATCGCGCTTGCTCGTCTTGTCCCGGACGCCGGCGCACCCATAAAGAGGAGCCACCTTCGGCTTTCTTAAACGAGGCGCCCGTGCCCGTCGCCCTGCCGCCCGCCGCCGAGTTCGGCGAGCCCCTGCCGGTCGAACCGGCCCCCGAGGTCCTGCGGTTCCTCGCCAGGCGGCGCTCCGCCTCCGCCGTCACCCTGCGCGCCCCGGGGCCCACGGCCGAGGAGCTGGGCCAGCTGCTCCGGCTCGCGACCCACGTGCCGGACCACGGCAAGCTTGCGCCGTGGCGGTTCGTCATCCTCGAGGGGCCCGGAAAGGACGCCTTCGCGGACCGGCTGCAGGCGCTGGCGGAAGGCCGCGGCGATGCGCAGTCCGCGGCCAAGCTGGCCAAGCTGAGGACCCCGCCGCTGGGCGTCGCGGTGATCTCCTCGCCCAAGGCGCCGCACATCCCCGAATGGGAGCAGCGGCTCTCGTCCGCCGCGGTCTGCACCACCCTGCTCTATTCGGCGCTGGCGATGGGCTATGGGGCGAACTGGATCACCGACTGGTACGCCTACGACCCGGAAGCCCAGGCGATCCTCGGCCTGACGGAGGGCGAGCGGGTGGCGGGGTTCCTGCTGATCGGCACGCCGGCCGAGCCGCCCCGCGAGCGGGAGCGGCCGATGCCGGAAAACCTGGTGACCTATTGGCGGTCGCAAGGTTGAGCGCACCCCCTCCTCCTCGATGGAGGAAGGGCAGCGGCGGTGGCGATCCCCGGATACACAACGGCCGGGCGGCGCCAAGCGCCGTCCGGCCTGAGGTGACACGCCCGAGGAGAGTTGGGCGAGCCCAGGTATAGGACGGTTGGAGGCGTTTGGAAAGCGTCTATCGGGTGCGACGCGAGGGCCGCCGAGCTTTTCCCTCGGAAGGAGAATTAAGGCGCCGCCAGTTGACGGGCTGCGAATGCTGCCCCCCGGCGCCCCTAGACACCGCAATACGACGCCGCCCGGTTCGAAGGACCGGTGCGGACCCGCCTTGACCTTGGGGAAGACGGCCGGAGCCGTTCCGGAGCTTCAGCCGCGGCCGCGGTAGGGGGCGACGCCCTGATCGGGCAGCCACAGGCCCTCGGGCGCCGGCCCGCTCTGCCAGAACACGTCGATCGGGATGCCGCCGCGCGGATACCAGTAGCCGCCGATCCGCAGCCAGAGCGGCTCCGCCACCTCGACGATCCGGCGACCGATGGCGACAGTGCAGTCCTCGTGGAAGGCGCCGTGGTTGCGGAACGAGCCCAGGTAGAGCTTCAGCGACTTGGATTCGATCAGCCACTCGGCGGGCGCATAGTCGATCACCAGGTGCGCGAAGTCGGGCTGGCCGGTCACCGGGCAGAGCGCGGTGAACTCGGGCGCCGTGAAGCGGGCGAGGTAGAGCACGCCCTTCTGCGGGTTGGGCGCGCGCTCCAGCACCGCCTCGTCCGGGCTGGCGAAGCCCGGCGTCTGGCGGCCGAGCTGGGTGAGCTGGTGGTCGTCCATGCCCGATGGCTTAGCCCCGGAGCCCGCGCGGCCGCAACCGAGACAAGCCGCGCGCCCGGCGCTAGGAAACCCATCGAACAGGCGCGGGAGAGAGCCATGGCGGCGGACGATTTCAAGGATTTCGTGGTGGTGGTGACCGGGGCGTCCACCGGACTTGGCCGGGCGATCGCCGTCGCCACCGCCCGGCGGGGCGCCAGCGCGGTGGTCATCAACTACGCCCGGAGCGCCCAGGAGGCGAATGAGACCGCGGCCGAGGTGGGCGCGGCCGGCGCCAAGGCCGTGCTGGTCCAGGGCGACGTGGCCTCCGACGCGGACTGCAGGAAGATCGCGGCGGCGGCGCAGGCCTTCGGGCGCATCGATGCGCTGTTCAACAACGCCGGCACGACCACCTTCGCCGCGCATGGCGACATGGATCGGGTGTCGGCGGAGGACTTCCTGAGACTCTACGGAGTGAATGTGGTGGGGCCGTTCCAGATGATCCGCGCCTGCCGCTCATTGCTGGAGGCCGGACCGCGCCCGGGCGCGGTGGTCAACACCGCCTCCATCGCCGGCGTCACCGGCATCGGCTCCTCGGTGCCCTATGCGGCCTCGAAGGGGGCGCTGAACACCATGACCCTGTCGCTCGCCCGGGCGCTGGCGCCGAAGATCCGGGTGAACGCCGTCTGCCCGGGATTCATCGACACCCCCTGGTTCGTCCGCGGCCTGGGCGAGCAGGGCGCCGAGCGGGTCAGGGCCAATGCGGCGGCGAACACCCCGCTCAAGGCCGCCTCGACGCCGGAGGACATCGCCGATGCGGCGGTGTTCCTGGCCTCGCCGGCCGCGCGCCACGTGACCGGCGAGACGCTGCTGGTCGACGCCGGCAGCCACCTCGGGTTCGCGCCGCTCGTGGCCCGCTGAGCGCCGCGCGAGGCGCCCAATCAAGCGGCGCCCGGGCCAACCGGCGCTCAAACTTCGATCAGGCGTCGCCATTCGGCCGGCGCAGGCGGCGGTTGCGTTGAACCCGCGCGCCCAAGCCGTCCCCATTCCCCCCGCACGGCCGCCGGTCCGCCGGACAAGGCCCAAACGAGGGGAACGAGATGAAGCCATTCGAGAAGATCGGCCTGGCGGGGGCCGCGGCCCTGGCCCTGAGCCTCGGAGCGGCCACGGCCGCCCGCGCCGATGCACTGTCGAGTCCGGCCATGACGCCGCCGCTGGCGGCCGATCCCGATCCGGCCAGCTTCGACGCCGGCGCGCTCGGCAAGATCTATCTGAGCGGCCAGCTCACCGGCGTCGGGCTGTGGCAGGACAACTCGATCCCGGGCGACAAGGACAGCCGCGCCGGCCTCTCCAACGCCCAGCTCGAGATCCAGAAGACCGACGGCGTCTTCCAGTTCTACGTCCAGGGCGGCGCCTATTCGCTGCCCTCGCTCGGAACCCCCTACATCAAGGCCGACAAGCTGCCGGACCTGACCTACAAGTGGGTCCCGCTCGCCTATGTGAAGATCCAGCCCAGCGCCAACTTCAGCATCATGGCCGGCAAGCTGCCGACCCTGATCGGCGCGGAGTACACCTTCACCTTCCAGAACATGAACATCGCCCGCGGCCTGTTGTGGAACCAGGAGCCGGCGATCAGCCGCGGCGTGCAGGCGAACATCACCAACGGGCCCTGGGCGGTCTCGCTGTCGGTCAACGACGGCTACTACTCGAACCGGTTCACCACCGGCTCGGCGCTGGTCGCCTACACGGTCGGCAAGCAGGACACGGTGGCGTTCGCCGGCTCCGTGCAGTTCAAGAAGACCGCCAAGACCGGCTTCGCGACCCCGCTCGTCCAGAACAATGGGGACATCTTCAACCTGATCTGGACCCATACCGAGGGCGCCTGGCAGGTCATCCCCTACCTTCAGTACATGCACGTCTCGGCCAAGCCCTCGATCGGGATCCCGGATTCCGGCTCGCACTGGGGCGCCGCCGTTCTCGCGAAGTACAGCTTCAGCCCGACCTTCAGCCTGGCCAGCCGCGCGGAGTACATCGCCTCCTCGGGCGGGACGAACATGCTCTACGGCCCGGGCAGCAGGGCCTGGTCGCTGACGCTCACGCCAACCTGGCAGCTCAAGACCTTCTTCATCCGCGGCGAGGTCTCCTACACGGGCCTGGACAAGGCGGCGCCCGGCGCGGGCTTCGGGGCCGACGGAAGCAAGGACAGCCAGACCCGGGCCATGGTGGAGGCGGGCGTCCTGTTCTGAGAGGGCGGCGGGGTGTCGCCCGAAACGCGCACTCGGCGCTCCGGCGATCGCGGCGGGGCAAATCCGTTTGCGTCTGTCCGGCGCGGTTCCTAAGGTCGGGGCGCTCCGTCAGGCTGCCGCTCGTCGCCGGGCTCCGCCCCTGGGGAGCGTCGTCTATGCCGCGCCTTAACCGTTTGGTGGCCGTTCCCAGGAGCATATGCTGACGACTCGCAACGCGAACGAGGTGCGGCCCATGGAGCGAGTGGCGTTTCGAGCCCAGACCATCGTCGCCGACGTGGTGCTGGCCGCCCTCGCCTTCGCGCTCGCCTACGCGGTGGCGCCGCTGCGCCTGACGGGCTTCGGCTTCTCGGACCTGCCCTCGCTCACCCTGATCCAGCTGGTGACGCTCTATGCGGCGCTGGCCGGCGGCTTCACGGTGCTGTTCCGGCGCGAGCTGTCGCCGTGGCGCTACGCCTCGATCGGCGACGTGCTGGTGCTGGCGCGGATCGCCATCCTGACCGCCGGCGTGTTCCTGCTGTGGGTGTTCGTGCTCGACCGCGCCCGCGGCGTGCCGCGCTCGACGCTGTTCCTGGCGCCGGTGTTCCAGATGGCGGCCTCGATGGGCGTGCGCGTGCTGCGCCGCGCCCTGCACGAGCGGGCGTTCGTCGCGCTCTCGCCGCTGAAGAACTTCAGTGATCGCGCGGCCCAGGCGCCGCCGCTGCTCTTGATCGGCCCGCCGTCGCTCGCCGACACCTATCTGCGCGATGTCGCCCGCAGCCACGACCGCAGCTTCACCCCGATCGGCATCGTCGCGGCCGAGCCGCGCGACGTCGGCCAGCAGGTGCGCGGCGTCTGCATCATCGAGAGCCTGGAGAACCTGGACGCGGCGCTGACCGACCTGCGCCGCTGGAACCGTTATCCGCGCGCGGTGCTGTTCCTGGAGGAGCCGGCGCGGCTCAAGGGGCTCACCGCCGACCAGCTGGGGCGGCTGAAGAACGACGGCGTGCGGCTGCTGCGGCTGCCGTCCATCGTCGAGCTGGCGCACCACGAGGGCGTGAACCTCGTGGCCATGCGCGACATCAACATCGAGGAGCTGCTGGCGCGCGATCCGATCGAGCTCGACCGCCACGCGGTGGGCGGGCTGATCCGCGGCCGCCGGGTGCTGATCACCGGCGCGGGCGGTTCGATCGGCGCGGAGCTCTGCCGCCAGGTCGCCGCCTTCCAGTGCGCGCACCTGAGCCTCGTCGACTTTTCCGAGACGGCGCTGTTCGAGATCGAGCGGGAGATCTGCGAGAAATATCCGCAGGTCCCCTGCCGCGCGGTGCTGTGCGACGTGCGCAACGGCGAGCGGGTGAACGCCATCTTCCGCAAGGAAGCGCCGGACCTGGTGTTCCACGCCGCGGCGCTGAAGCATGTGCTGATGGTCGAGCGCCACCCCTGCGAGGGCGTGCTGACCAACGTGGTGGGCACCTGGAACGTGGCCGAGGCGGCGCGCGCCTGCGGGGCCGCCCAGATGGTGCTGATCTCCACCGACAAGGCGGTCGACCCGACCAGCGTGATGGGCGCCTCCAAGCGGCTGGCGGAAGCCGTGATCCAGGGCCAGCAGTCGTCAAACGGCACGCGCTTCGCGGCCGTGCGGTTCGGCAACGTGCTGGGCTCGGCCGGTTCGGTGGTGCCGATCTTCAAGTCGCAGATCGAGCGCGGCGGGCCGGTGACCGTCACCCATCCGGACATGGCGCGGTTCTTCATGACCATCCCCGAGGCCGCCCAGCTCGTGCTGCACGCCACGGCGACCAGCGCCGACGGGGCGCCGGGACCCGCGCGGCTGTTCCTGCTGGAGATGGGCGAGCCGGTCAGGATCATGGACCTGGCCCGGCAGATGATCGCGCTCTCCGGCCGCACGCCGGGCAAGGACATCGAGATCCAGATCGTGGGCTTGCGTCCCGGCGAGAAGCTGACCGAGGCGCTGCTGGACGAGAGCGAGCGGGCCGAGCCCTGCGCGCCGAAGGTGCTGGAGGTGGTCTCCTCCGCGCCGCTGCGGCTGAAGGGCTCGCACATCGCCGAGCTTCGCGCGCTGGCCGAGGACGGCGACGGGGAGGCGGTGCGCGAGGCGATCTTCCGGCTGGTGGCGCAGGTGCGCGGCGAGCGGGCCGGCGCGGCGCCCAACCTGCGGGTGGTGGCCGGCGGCTGAGCCCGCCGGCGCTCAGGCTAGAGCGAATAGACCCGCGCCAGGTGCAGGCGCAGCAAGGTCGCGACCAGCCCCGCGGCCGCGCATCCCACAAGACTCACCGCAACGGCGACCAGCATTTCGGTCCTTCCCAAACTGGGCGCAGAGGTGCGCGGCCAGCCAGGCGAAAATGCGGCGACGCGTCGCTGCGCTATTCCGCCGCCGCCATGGCGGGGGAGCGGGCGGCCTTCAGGCGTCGGACGAGGGCCTCGTGCTCGGCGCGGAGCGCCTTGGGCAGTCGGTCGCCGAACTTCTCGTAGTGCGCGCGGATGAGGGCGGCCTCCTCCGTCCAGACCTGAGGATCGACGGCGGTGAGCAGCCGCAGCTGGTCCGCGGTGAGGCCGAGGCCGGCGATGTCCAGGCTGTCGGGCGCAGGCACCAGGCCGATCGGCGTGTCGAGCGCCTGGGCGCGGCCCTCCAGCCGCTCGATGATCCACTTCAGCACTCGCGAGTTGTCGCCGAATCCCGGCCAGACGAACCGGCCGCGCTCATCCTTGCGGAACCAGTTGACGAAGTAGATGCGCGGCAGCCTGGCGGGATCGCCCCGCTCGCCCATGGCCAGCCAGTGGCCGAAGTAGTCGCCCATGTTGTAGCCGCAGAACGGCAGCATGGCGAACGGATCGCGCCTGAGCTCGCCGATCTTGTTCTCCGCCGCGGCGGTGCCCTCGGAGGCGACGTTGGAGGCCATGAAGACGCCGTGCGCCCAGTCGCGGGCCTCGGTGACCAGCGGCACCGCCGAGGCTCGCCGGCCGCCGAACAGGATGGCCGAGATCGGCACGCCGGCCGGATCCTCCCACTCGGAGGCGGCCACCGGACATTGCGCGACGGGCGCGGTGAAGCGGGCGTTGGGATGGGCGGCGGGCTCGGGGCTCGCGGGCGTCCAGTCGCGGCCGCGCCAGTCGGTCAGGTGCGCCGGCGGCTCCGGGGTCAGCCCCTCCCACCAGACGTCGCCGTCGTCGGTGAGCGCCACGTTGGTGAAGATGCAGTTGGCGTGCAGGGTGGCGATGGCGTTGCGGTTGGTCTTCAGCCCGGTGCCGGGCGCGACGCCGAAGAAGCCGGCCTCCGGATTGGCCGCATAGAGCCGGCCGTCCTCGCCGAACCGCATCCAGCAGATGTCGTCGCCGATGGTCTCGGCCTTCCAGCCGGGCAGCGTCGGGACAAGCATGGCCATGTTGGTCTTGCCGCAGGCGCTGGGGAAGGCGGCGGCCATGTAGTGCGGCTCGCCCTTGGGCGGGGTCAGCTTGACGATCAGCATGTGCTCGGCGAACCAGCCCTCGTCGCGGGCCATCACCGAGGCGATCCGCAGGGCGAAGCACTTCTTGCCCAGCAGCGCATTGCCGCCGTAGCCGGAGCCGTAGGACCAGATCTCCCGCGTCTCGGGGAAATGCACGATGTACTTGATGTCGTTGCAGGGCCAGGCGACGTCGGCCTGGCCGGGCGCGAGCGGCGCGCCCACCGAGTGGACGGCGGGAACAAAAAAGCCGTCCTCGCCGAGCTGGTCGAGGGCGGCTTTGCCCATCCGCGTCATGATCTTCATGGATACGGCGACGTAGGCCGAGTCCGTGATCTCCACGCCGACGGCGCTGATCTTCGAGCCCAGCGGGCCCATGCAGAACGGCACGACGTACAGGGTGCGGCCCCGCATGCAGCCTTTGAACAGGTCCTTCAGGTCGGCCCGCATCTCGGCCGGATCGAGCCAGTTGTTGGTGGGGCCGGCGTCCTCGGGCTTCTCCGAGCAGATGAAGGTGCGGCTCTCGACGCGGGCGACGTCCTTTGGGTCGGAGGCGGCGTAGAAGGAGTTGGGCCGTCTCTCGGGATTGAGCCGCTTCAGGGTTCCGGACCGCACCAGCTCCTCGGTGAGCTCATGCCATTCGGCATCCGACCCGTCGCACCACCGCACGCGCTCCGGCTGGGTCAGCTCCGCGATCTCACGCACCCACCGGACGAGGCCTTGATGCTGGGTCGGCGCAGGCTGGAGTCCGGGGATGATGCGGTCGGTCATACAAAAAGCTCCCTGGCCCATGATCGCACCAGCCCCGGGCGACCATACGGAAATCGTTCATAAGTCCAGATTGGGCGGAATCCTACCCGTCGGCTCCGCCACGCGGCATGGCCGTCATCTCAACGCACAAAAGCGTCATTGGATCAGCGACTTCGGTTCACAGTCGCTCGACCCGGCGAAGCGGCCGGCCGGAACCCTCGCGGGCTTTGCAAATGCGAATCGGGCCGCGGAACGGCAGACCAGCCGCAATGTCGTCGCACGGATGGGACGTGCGGGCCGCCCCCCAAGCCGACCCGCACGCCCGCGCAGCCGCCGACGGCGGCCCGGCCCGGAGGCCTCGCCGAAGATGACGCCGCCGATCGCCGACGCCCCCCGCCACCGCTCCAGGCTGCGCCAGATTGGCGCAGGGCGCGGAATGGGGCACACCGGAGATCGTGCCGAAACCGCCATCCGATCCGATAGATAACGCGGCGGCGTCCGCGCCGGCGGACCCGCTGGTCGCACTCTATCTCGCGCGCCGGGAGATCCTGCTGCGGTTCTTCGCGGGGCGGACCGGCTCCTGGGCTGCGGCGGAGGACCTGGCGCAGGAACTCTACCTCAAGCTGAGCGAGCGGCCGCCCGGACCCGAGCCGGAGAACCCCGGCGCCCTGCTCTACCGGATCGCGCTCAACCTGATGCTCGACAGCGCGCGCGGGTCGGCGCGCAGCGCAGCGCGCGAGGCGGAGTGGCGCCGCCTCAACCGCACGCAGCTCGGCGGCGAGGAGGTGGCCGAGCAGGCGGCCGCCGACGAGGCGGCGGCCTCGCGCCAGCGCCTGCGCCACCTGATCGCGGCGGTGGCCGAACTTCCGCCGCAGATGCAGCGCGCGTTCCGCCTGCACAAGCTCGAAGGGCTGAGCCATGCGCAGACCGCGCGCGCCATGGGCCTGTCGGTGAAATCGGTGGAGAAGCACGTCAGCGCCGCCCTCAAGGCGCTCACCGCGAGGCTGCAGCCATGACCAATCTTCGGTTGAGCCGGACTGGGGGGCGCGGCTGTGCGGCGGCGTCATGGCTCATGACAGGCGTCCGATCGCGGGCGCGCCGGGGCCCCCGATGATCAGGCGAACCACAGCTGCGGACGAGCGGTGCGAGGCGGCTGCCGAGTGGGTCGTGCGGCTGGCCGCGCCGGACCTCTCGGAGGCCGAGGCCCTGGCGTTCGACGCCTGGCTGGCGGCTTCCGGCGACAACCGCGCGGCCTATGACGCGGCGCTCGCCGTCTGGATCGAGTTCGGCGCCGAGGCCCCGGCGGTGCTGGCGGGACTGCGCGCCGAGCGCGGCGTCCGGCCGCGCTGGGGTCTGCGCCCACGCTATGCGGCGATCGCCGCCATGGGAGCCGCCGCCGCGGCCGCTGCCGCCGCCGTGATCGTCCCGGCGCTCGGGCCCGCGACCGTGGCGCAGGCCTACGCGACGGCGGCCGGCGAGCACCGCTCGGTGACCCTCGCGGACGGCACGCGGATCGACCTGAACGCGGCGACCCGACTCACCGTCGCCTATCGGCGCCACGAGCGCGACGTGACGCTGGCCGAAGGCGAGGCGGTGTTCGACGTCACCCACGACCTGCGCCGGCCGTTCGTGATCGCCGCGGGGGACCGCGCCGTGCGCGTCGTCGGCACGGAGTTCGATGTGCGCCGCCGGGCGGGGCAGCTCTCGGTCAGCGTCGCGCGAGGCGCGGTGGAAGTGGTTCCCGCCGGCGAAGCGCCCGGGGAAGCCTTCCGGCTGCATCCCGGCCAGCGTCTGGAGCATGCGGAAGGGGCGGCGCAGGCGCGCATCGCGCTCATCGCCCCCGACGAGGCGCTGAGCTGGCGCAGCGGCCGGCTGGTCTATCGCGGCGAGCCGCTGGCGCAGGTGGTCGCCGACCTGAACGCCCAGTTCCGCAAGCCCATCCGCATCGCCGATCCGGCGCTGGCGGCGGAGCCGATCTCCGGCGTGCTGGTGCTCGACGACGAAACTGCGGTCGTTCGTCGCCTGGCCTTGCTGGTTTCGGCCCACACGGTACCCTCTGACGGGGGCGTCATCTTGCAGCGCAACGAGACGCCGCCGAAGCGCTGATGGGGACCAAGGCCGATCTCCGGGGGACGGACGCGTGCGGCGGGCGTGCTCGGCGGGCTGTGCATCGGCCTCGCCGCGGGCTCGGCTGACGCCGCTGAGGCTCATTACCGGCTGGCGATCGAGCCGAAGTCCTATGCCGACGCGCTGATCGAGCTGGGCTCGCAGGCCGACGTCTCGGTGCTCGGCACCGCCGCCTGCGGGGCCGGCGGGCGGGTCGGCCTCCGGGGCGAATTCACCCTGGCGGAGGCGCTGAGCCGGGTGACCCGCGATGCGCCTTGCGGCTTCCGGATCATCGATCCGCGCACCGTGCGGATCACCGCGGCGGCCCCCCCGAGCGCCGCCCCGCCACCCCGGCCCGCGACGGTGGTCGCGGAAGTCCTGGTCACCGCCACCAAGCGCCCGGCCGGCGTCAATCAGCTGCCCGCCTCGGTCAGCGTGATCTCGCGCGAGCAGATCGAGCTCACCGGCGCGGCCGACGTCGGCGACACCGCCGACCAGCTCGCCGGCGTGTTCACCACCAACCTCGGCCCGGGGCGCGACAAGCTCATCCTGCGCGGCCTCTCCGACGGCGCCTTCACCGGGCACGCACGATCGACGGTCGGCAGCTACCTCGACGACACGCCGGTCAACTACAACGCCCCCGACCCCGACCTGCGGCTGGCGGACGTGGAGCGGATCGAGGTGGTGCGCGGGCCGCAGGACGCGCTCTACGGCTCAGGCTCGCTGAGCGGCGTCTACCGGATCGTCACCCGCAAGCCGGACCTCGGCCGCTACGAGGCCGGCGGCGCGGGCGAGCTCGCCTGGACCTACGGCGGCTCGCCGAGCCGCGAGCTCGAGGGCTTCCTCAACGCGCCGGTCGTTGCGGACCGGCTGGCGCTCCGCGCGGTCGGCTACTACGACCTGCAGGGCGGCTACATCGACAACGTCAGCCTGAACCTGCCGAACGTCGACCGCACGGTGCGCGATGGCGGACGCGCGGCGCTGCGCGCGCAGCTCGGCGAGGACTGGCAGCTCGACCTGGTGGGGGCGGGCCAGCGGCTGCGCTCCGACGACAGCCACTACACGACCTCCGCCGTCGACCGCGACCTGCGGCTGGGCCGCGTGCAGGAGGCGCACAAGAACGACTTCGCCGACGTCAACCTGACGCTGCGCGGCGAGCTGGGCTGGGCGAGCCTGCGCAGCTCCGCCGCAGTGATCGACCACACCTTCTCCAGCCAGTACGACGCCACCGCGGCGCTCACGATCTTCGGGGCGGACCCGAGCGCGCTCGGCATCTACCGCGAGAAGACCCGCGTCAGCATGCTGGTCGAGGACACGGTCCTGCGCTCGTCCCGGCCGGGGCGGCTCAGCTGGCTGGTCGGCCTCTACGCCGCCGCGACGCTGGAGAAGAGCCCCTCGACGCTGGACATCCGCGATCCGGGCGGGGCGCTCGAGCGGGCCTACGACGAGCACCGGCGCGACCGGCTCAGGGAGAGCGCCGTCTACGGCGAGGCGGCCTATGAGGTGCGTCCGCGCTGGACGCTCTCGGTCGGCGGGCGGGCGTTCACCACCGACGTGCGCACGCGCGCCCTGGTGCTGGCGGCGGCGCCCGGCGTGTCGCGGACCTTCGACGGCGCCCGGCGGTTCTCCGGCGTCGCGCCTAAGATCTCCCTGCAGCGCGAATTCGACGACGGCGCCCTGGTCTACGCCCTGTTCTCGCAAGGCTCCCGGCCCGGCGGGTTCAACACCGGCGGGTTCCTGTTCCCGATCCGCCCGAGCCGGGTGAGCTTCGCGCCGGACCGGCTGCGCAACTACGAGCTCGGGCTCAAGGCGGCCCTCCTCCACCGCCGCCTGGCGCTGCGCGCGAGCGTCTTCTACGACGCGTGGTCCAACATCCAGAGCGACCAGTACCGGCCCTCGGGCCTGCCGTTCACGGTCAACGTCGGCGATGCGCGGATCACCGGCCTGGAGGCGGAGGCGGCCTACGCCTGGGATTCCGGCCTCTCGGTGCAGGCGAGCACCCTGCTGCTGCGCTCGCGCCTGGACGACCCGAACCTCGACTTCGCCGCCCAGCTCACCGACAGCCTGCCCGGCGTGCCGAACGTCTCGGCGGGCCTGCTGGTCAGCTACCAGCATCCGCTGCCGCGCGAGCTGACGCTCAGGCTGACGGCGGAGGGCAGTTACGAGGGCCGCTCGTCGCTGTCGTTCGACGCCGCGCAGCCTCCCAGCACGGGCCAGTATGGGAAGACCAAGCTGACCGCCCAGGTCGCCGGCCGCGGCTGGACCGCGATGCTGTTCGTGACCAACCCCGGCAACGACGCGGGCGACACCTTCGCCTACGGCAATCCCTTCACCTTCGGCCTGGTGCGCCAGTCGACCCCGCAACGGCCGCGGACCATCGGCCTGCGGCTGGCGGCGAATTATTAATGAAATCTGAAAGCTTGACTGGGGGGAGCCCGCGCGGCGCGGCGTCATAACTGTGACGGGCTGAATGTCCGTCACGGGAGGACGGGGACTTGGTGAAGCTTTCCGCCCTGGTCTGCGTGCAGAACCAGGAAGAACAGCTGTCCGACTGCCTGCGCAGGCTATGGTTCTGCGACGAGGTGGTGGTGGTGGCCGACCGCTGCTCCGACAGTTCCATCGAGGTCGCCCGGCGGCACGGCGCGATCGTCGTGGCCGGCATCTTTCCGCTGGAAAGCCAGCGGCGACAGGCAGGCCTGGAGGCGGCCGGCGGCGACTGGATCCTGGAGATCGCGCCGGACGAGCGGGTCGGCTCCGCGCTGGCCTGGGAGATCCGCGCCACGCTCAAGATGGGCCCCGAGGGCGACTGGTTCGAGGTTCCGCTGGCCAATCACCTCGGCGGCGATCGCGTGGGCGGCGGCTGGACCGATCCGCTCGGCGCCGAGCGCGAGGTCCGGCTCTATCGGCCGGGCGCGAAGCTGTGGGCCGCGCGGCGCAGCGACGGCGGCCGGGGGTTCGGGGCCGGGGCCGGGACGCTGAGGGGCGAGTTGCACCGGCGGGCGGGCGCGGGCGTGGGCGAGCTCGTCGAGCGCGTCAACCGGCTGAGCGGACTGGCGGCGGAGGACCTGGCCGACGGCGGGATGCCGCCGCCGATCGGACGCGCCGCGCTGGACGGGTTTGCGGCGTTCCTGCGCAGCTATGTCGCCCGCCGCGGCTGGCGCGAGGGCGGCCGGGGATTGGTCCTGGCGGCGCTCTGCGGTCTCTATCCGCTGCTGGCGCAGCTGAAGGCGCGCGAAACCTTGCAGGCGCGGGCGCTGGCGACCAGGTCCGGGGCCGGCGAAGCCGATCGGGTGGTGCGGCTGGGCGTCGGCTGAGGCCAGCCTTTCGGTCGACTTCCTGGGCTCGGCACGCTAGGCAGCCCGCGGGCTGCGCCGCCGGCGCGCCGACACAAGGGCCCCTCCGTGACGATCCTGGTCACCGGCTCGGCCGGCTTCATCGGCTTCCACGTGGCCCGGCGGCTCCTGGCCCGCGGCGAGTCGGTCGTCGGCCTGGACAACCTCAACGCCTACTACGACCCGAGCCTGAAGGCGGCGCGGCTGGCGATCCTCGAAGGCCAGGGGGCGTACCGCCACGCGCGCCTCGATCTCGCCGATCGCGAGGGCGTCGAGGCGCTGTTCGCCGGGGCCAGGCCGGAGGCGGTGGTCCACCTCGCGGCGCAGGCGGGCGTCCGCTACAGCCTGGAGAACCCGCACGCCTATGCGGAGTCCAACCTCGTCGGCTTCCTGAACGTGCTGGAGGGTTGTCGGGCGACGGCCGCCCGCAACCTGGTCTACGCCTCCACCAGCTCGGTCTATGGCGCCAACGGCAAGCTGCCGTTCAGCGTGCACGAGGCGGCGACGCATCCGATCACCCTCTACGCTGCGACCAAGCTCGCCAACGAGGCCATGGCCCACGCCTACGCCCACCTGTTCGGCATTCCCTGCACGGGGCTCAGGTTCTTCACCGTCTACGGCCCCTGGGGCCGCCCGGACATGAGCCCGATCAAGTTCCTCTCGGCGATCCTCGATGGGCGGCCGATCGACGTCTATGGCGAGGGTCGGATGCAGCGGGACTTCACCTACATCGACGACATCGCCGAGGGCGTGATCGCCGCCCTGGATCGCCCGGCGCAGATCGATCCCGACTGGGACCCGCTGCAGCCCGATCCGGCGAC
>Ga0207695_10004967_pt1 | contig 17904 bp, 9 predicted proteins | sample KBSC54metaG_FD_184354 | JGI IMG/M metagenome (GOLD analysis project Ga0207695, IMG submission 184354) | Corn rhizosphere microbial communities from Kellogg Biological Station, Michigan, USA - KBS C5-4 metaG (SPAdes) (version 2) | ecosystem: Host-associated > Plants > Roots > Rhizosphere > Soil... | reverse complement strand
CGCCAAACGGAACTCCTGCGTGAAATGACGATCTTCGCCCTGCAGGCCCGTGGTCAGGATCGGCAGTGCGGTGAAGTCGCGATCGGTAAGAAAGTACGTGTCGCGATGGCGGTACGCCGTGATCGAGGTGAAAGTCAGATCGCCGATCTTTTGTTCGGCATTCAGCGAGTAGCCGCGCACGTTGCGCCGGTCGACGCACGCGCCGTCCCAGGCCGACTCATCGGGATCGGTGTTGCCGTCATAGAGTGCGCCGCCGATCACCTTGAACATGTTGTCGCAGGCGTTGTCGTGGGAGGCGTCGATGCTGAGCAACAGCTTCAGCGTATCCGTGGGGTTGGCGAGGATGTGCAGGCGACCGCTGCGACCGTCTTCATCGTTGCCAGTGTCGCCCGGTTTGGCAGTATTGCGAAGGTACCCATCACGTTTTCTGTCCACTACGCTGACCCGCGCCATCAGACGGTCACCGGCAATCGGCAGGTTGAGGGTCGCCCCCTCCTGCCGAAGGCCATAGTTGCCGAGTGTCGCGTGCACGCTCCCGCCGAATTCCGGTTCCGGCTTGCGTGTCACGATGTTGATGGCGCCGGCTATCGTGTTGCGTCCAAAAAGCGTTGCCTGGGGACCGCGCATGACTTGGATATTGCTCAAATCGAACAGGCGTCCACTCGCGGCGGCTTCGCTTCCGATGTAAACACCGTCCACATACAGGCCGATACTGGTGTCGCTGCCTGATCCGGCGGAGGTCAGCCCGCGAATGCTGAATTCGCTCTCTTGGCCATTACTGTCATTGAAAGACACCCCGGCAAACAAACTGCCGATGTCGCGAAAATCCTGGTCGCCATTGCGTTCCAGACGCTCGCCGGACATGACAGAAATCGACATCGGGACGTTCTGCGCCGTTTCGTTGCGCTTGCGCGCAGTCACTACGACCGTTTCAAGCTGGGTGGCCTGCTTTTCTTGGTGTCCGCCGCCCTTTGATTCCTGATTCATCGCCGTGTCGGCAGCCTGACCCGTGCCATCGCCAACCGGCTGGCCGGCATCTGGCGTTGATGGGCCGATGATTGATGGCTCCTGTGCCCAGGCGACGGTGTTGCAGCCAAGTATCCCCGTCAGCACTGCAGCCAAGAGGACGTGCCTGCCAAGCCGAAGGTGTGTTGCTTCGCAGCGGAACTGTTTGGTCAACATACGTAACCCTGCTGTGGAAGTCGGGAGGTTCGATCAGTGTTGACCGTATCATATAGAATCTGAATTCATATTCAAGTACTTCGCAACTCGCGTTGTTGGCGGTGTCCCGTCGGCCCACCCCGCCAGCGACGGAGGTCGGGGTGTGTACGGGCATTCAAGAACAATGTCTTGGCATTGCGAGCACGTCGGCCACCGGACCTGCAAAGCTCATCGCCTGCCGTATCCGCTCGCTACGGCCAGCACACCGCACCGGATCACACCGGCAGGCATGCATCGCGTTGAGTAAGCTGATCTACCTGCCCCGGCCGCTCGCTGCAAAGGCATCCACAAAATTTGCCCATGTGTGGAGCCCAAGTCATTGTGCGCGGCCCAGCCCAGCACCTGAAAGCGAACCATGACTATTCATGGGGATGGCGCCGGCCGCAGCGAGCCGTCCGCGTTGCGGATGTTGTGCGTGACCAGAACCAGCAATCCCAACGGTCGCCAAACTTGCTGTTTTTGGTGATGCTTCAAAGTTCGGGCGCACTGCGACGTCGATACTGCGAGCTGCGAAGCCAAGCCTCTACCTTTGAGGTGCCGCAGCGATTGGCAGGACAGCGGGAACAAAGGCAACCCTGCAAAGTGATGGCACGGTGAAGACTGGCTGGGGAGCCGCAGCGCCCTGCCGGGTCGCGGTAGAGGGCGTGCGGGTCGTCGTTCACGTCACGGAGCCAACCCATGTGTGCCCGGCAAGTCGAGCTGCATAAAGCGCGGCGCCGATGTGCGGTGCGTACATGGGTTTCAAGAATTCGAATGGGCGTCCGGTTGCCTGTAGCGCCTCTCGAAAAGGCGTCAACAAGAGATGCTCTGCATTGAAGGCGCCTCCCGAACCGGAAACGAGTGCCACCTCTTCAGGGTCAAACCGCAAAGCGGTACGGACCGCCAGCGCAATTCGTGCCAATTCCTCACCCGCCTGCACGAAGATCCCAATGGCATCGGCGTCGCCGGCTTGCGCAGCGCTTGCGACTACCTGCGAAAGCTGTGCCAGGTCGCCACGGGACGAGGCGCCTTCGCCGTAGACGTGAGTGCAAATGTCGAGGTCCGACTGCAGCCGCAATGTCTCGTTGAACATCGCGTACAGCGGGCCCTTCGGCAAGCGGCCATCACTCATGCGGGAGTACTTGTTGAGGCCCCGGATCGCGATCCAGTAGGCCGAACCTTCGTCAGAGAACGTCTCTCCCCAACCACCGGCCCGAGCGCCACGTCCATGGCGGCGGCCATAGCCGATGGAACCAGTGCCCGCCACGATGTTGATGCCGTCCGCGCACCCCAACGAACCGGCCCACCCGCACACCATGTCGTTGTCGCAAGTGTATCGATCGTGGCCGAGGATCGATTCCGGTAGGGCGCGCAAGCATGAGGCCATGCTGCTGTCCTCGCCGTACGCCGGCATCCCGAAGAAGGCGTGGCTGATATCCGCCGCCGAAACCGAGGCGGCGTCCAGGATTTCGCCGATGCCACGGGCAAGCACCACGCGTACGCCGTCCAACCCGACCTGCGGATGGTAGGTCGTACCCAGTTGCCCTTCCGCCAACAGACTGCCGTGCTGGTCGATGAGTGCAAAGCGGGTCTTCGTCCCACCACCATCGACGCCGAGGAAATATCCTGAGCCTGTCATGCTGCGGCGTGAATGCGCACGCCTTGCACGACGCGATTCACCACCCCTTGCGGGTTCGGGTTGTCGGGCGCGATTCCACGTGCGAGCGAGGCTTGCAACGCAAAAACCTGCGCGGCCGCGACGTAGGGCCAGACCAGGTCCACGTCATCGGCCCGTGCCATGCCGGGAATGAAAATCGTGTCGTCGGTCGCACCGCCCCGCGGCTTCGTGGTCACCTCGATGACACGCGCCGCCACGTTGTCGCGGCGCAGCTCATCAATCAGGTCGTGGTCGTAGTTCCGCGTGAGAGGATCGTTGGACACGAATACCACCACGAGCGTGTTGCCGTTGACAAAAGTCTTGGGCCCGTGCCGGAAACCAAGCGGTGATTCGAAGCAGGTGGCCACGGCACCGTTGCACAGCTCTCCCAGCTTCAGCGCCGCCTCGCGCGCCAACCCCTGCAACAGGCCACTGCCCAGATAAGCTACACGCTCATGGCGTTGCGAGGCGAGCGCTTGCAGCATCGGCGACGTGTCATGGATCACCGCTGCGGTTGCGTCGGCCACGGATCGGATGCGCGCATCTAGCGCGTGCGCCGGCGACAATGCTGCGAGCGTCGCGTAGAGCATGCAGCTGAAGCTCGAAGTCATTGCGAACCCAGCGTCATGCGTTTCCTCGGGCAATTGCAGGATCATCGACTCCTTCACCTGAATGCGGCCGAGGGCACCATCGGCATTGCAGGTAACGATCAGGTGCCGGACGTCGGGAATGCGCGCCTCGGCAAACTTCGCCGCGGCAAGACTTTCGGGGCTATTGCCGGAACGCCCGAAGGAGACCAGCAGCAGCGGGTGCCGCGTGTCGAGGTACTGGTCCGGCGCGCTGACAATGTCCGTCGTCGGGATGGCATCCACGCGTGCAGCCAGTTGCCTGTCGAGGACCGGCGCCAGGCATTGGCCGATGTAGGCGGAGGTGCCCGCGCCAGCGAGGATCACCCGTGCCGCCGCATTGTCGATCAGGGGCGCGACGAAGCTCCGTAGCCGACCATGCATGTCGGCCACGAGACCATGGGTACGCTCGAGCATCCGCGGTTGCTGCTCGATTTCGCGGGCGGTGTACAGCGCCCCGCTGGCGGAAAGTTGCGCCACCGGGGTCCCCAGGTACTCAATTTGCTGTGCAGGCATGGCAGGCATCGTGGTAGTCATCCAGGACGGTCATCACATGTGCCACGACCCAAGCCTTCGGGTCGCGCGCGGCGCCGGAACGCAGTAGGGGCAGCGCACCAGGCAGGTACTGACTGAGCAGTGGCATGGGCGGTGGCTGTTCACCGAGATTGGCAAACAGTCGCTCGCGTGCAGACTCGACCACCGGATCGGGCCAGTAGTAGCGGATGCGGTCGCTCAGGCTGTACTGCATGTCGATCTGCAGAGCCTGACCCTCGGCGCGGTAATAGCGGCGCCACTGTGCGGGCTTCTCACGCATCCGTTCCAGTGTCACCGTGCGCAAGCCCGCGCGACGGTGCGCGGGAATCCATTCGTTCTCGATTGCGTCCAGCGCCCACAACGCCTCGCGCAACGCGAACGTGAGTCCGGGACCAACCTTGAGGATCGCAAAATGGTCGCGTATCAGCGCCCGCAGCGACGCGCGGGTTTGGTAATCGGTGGAGTGGGCCTCGAACACAAGGCCCGGTATGCTTTCGATGGCCTCGCTCAGTTCGGAGGCTTTTTCCGGCCGGTAGTCGATCACGTCGTGATGGTCGAATTCAACGCCTGGTTGCACCACCGAGGCGATCACGCGTTCCCAAGCCGAGGCGAGGCCCGCCTTCTCGAACGCCTGTCGATGTGCCGCGATGGTCGCCAGCGCCGCTTCCGGCGTGGTGACGGCGAGCCCTTCGATAGCCTCGGTGGCGCCACCGGGTGTCGGCACTTCGGTACCGATCACGTATACCGGAGGGATGCCGCCGGTGCGCTCGCATGCCGCTTCGGCGGCCAGGCACAGGCGCACGGCGCGACGCACGATCTCGGCCTCGGGCAACGGCACGGGGTCGCCGGCACACGCCATCGAGCAATCGAGGTGGATCTTGTGGAAGCCGGCGGCCACGTAGGCATCGACCATGGCCTCGGCCTTGTCCATGGCCGCATCCGCGGCGAGGCCGGTCCACGGGTTGGGACCCAGGTGATCGCCGCCGAACACGATCCTCGACCTCGACAAGCCGACCTGGTCGGCGATGGCGTGTACGAATTCCACGAACCCGGCGGGGCGCATGCCGGTATAGCCGCCATCCTGGTTGACCTGGTTGCAGGTGGCCTCGAACAGGACCACCGGCGTGTCATGCAACAGCGCGTGCCGCAGTGCCGCCTCGACGACCAGCGGATGCGCAGAACACACCGAGGTGATGCCGCAGGCATCGCCCTCCCGATGTCTCCTGATCAATGCCTGGATTTCGTGCATCTTCTTGATTCTCCCTTCAAGCCGCCGGTGTGGATGCGGCGGCGTCACGCTCCGGTTGCAACACCAGCAACAGCGACGCCGCGAGCGCCAGCAGGAGGCCGAGCATCTTCAGTGGCCCCGGGACGACACCCGCGAGCAACATGGCCAACGCCGCGGTGATCAACGGCGCACCGGCGTTGGTCAACGGTGCGACCACGATGGCCTTGCCGTACCGGAAGGCCAGCACCAGCGTCAACGCTCCGATCGCGTTCAGGATTTGGATGGCCGCAGCCATCCAGGGACCATCCAGCCCGAGGTTGATCGGCCGGCCGAAGTCGGTCATGGCCCACGCCACTGGGACCAGCAGCAGCGCGCCGACGGTCATGTAGAAAAAGATGCTGTCGGCACCGACGTGCTCGTTGGCCAGCTTCATGAGGTATGCCTGCACGCCCCAGGCGAGCATGATCAGCAGCGATTGCAGGAACCAGCCGACACCGGCACCGCCGACACTTCCCTCGGACAGGTTCAACAATGGCAACGACACCAACGCGAGCGCGATGCCAAGCGTGCCGGCGCGGCCGGTGCGTTCGCGCATCAGCGCGAACGACAGGGCGATGGTCACCACCGGGGACAGCGAGATGATCGGAAAAACGAAGTACGCCGGCCCAACCGTAAGGGTATGGAAAAGCAGCATCTGCCCGCCGGCACCCAGCAGACCAATCAGCAAGCCATAGACCACCGCGCGCGGCGTGCGATCGAGCTTCCAGCCGCCGAGCCAGAGTACGAAGGCCGCCGGCGGAATCATCGTCAATGCCCATACGCCATATACCAGCGTGTCGGGGAAACCGTGCTCCGCCGACAGCCCGGAAAGTGCTCCCCAGACACCCCACAACACGACGGTCGTGAGCGAGCAACCCACCCATGTACGGCGGGTGGAGGAGCCGGGGGCGCCGATCATGCGGATTTCCCGACGGGGGTCGCCTTGAGCAACAGGAAGTGTTCGAAGCGCGCATGCAGGGTGTTGCCCTGCGCATCGACCACGCCAAGCTCGACGTCATTGAACAGATCGCGGACGCGATAACGGCCAGCGGCCAGTCCCCGCAATTCCAGAGAGCCATCCCAGCGGTCGGCGTAGAACGCGTAATAGAGCGCATCGTCCTTGGCGATTGCATGTGCCTCGGGACGGTCGAAACCGATATCGTAAAGCGCACCCAGGTATTCGCCGTGCGGCAGCATGTGCTGCCGGTACAACTTGCTCCACTTACGCCATAGGGCCTCTTTTCCCGGCGTCAGCACCAGGCCGCCGGGCGGGAGCGGTTCGGAAGGGTGGTCGGTGTCCTTCGGCCAGGTGAACTTGGTCGAGATCACCGCACCGATGCCGACGCTCGACGCAAAATCCCGCCCGCCGTCGCTGAGTTCGACATGGTCGCCGGCATAGCTGCTGCGATCGCCCATCAACGCCTTCATGGACTTGCCCTTGCTGCGTACTTGCCAGGAGGAGGTTGGGTCGGACGCGGGATATTGGTCGGTAGCGGGCAGGTTGTGGAACGCAAATGCAGTGCCGCAGGGACACAGTTCGACCACCGCATCGCGATTGGCAGCGTGGGCGGCTTCGTGGATCGCCTTCCAGAAGTCGGCCAGCTTCTCGCAGGACTCTTCCGGGCGCGCATGCTGATGCGCAGGGTTGTAGCAGGGCGCAACCGCGTTCAGGTACTGGCCATCGAACTTGATCCCGTCAAAGCCCCAATCGCCGACGATCTTTTTCACCAGCGCGACGTAGTAGTCGACAGTGGGCCGATAGGCCGGGCACTGGGTGAATGCGTTCCACCAACTGATCTTCTGAACTGATCCGTTCTTATCGAGCAGCAACATGTCGGGATGATCGTGCAGGATGTCGCTGCCCGGGTCGGCCGCCAAAGGCGCCAGCCATAGGCGCGGCCGCAGGCCCGCGTCCTTGATGGCGCGCACGAAGGCACGCATGTCTTCCTCACCACGCGGAAACTTGCGCGGGTCGAGTCGCCAGTCGCCTTCGTTGGTTTGCCAGCCATCGTCGATGACGGCCCAGCCGAAGCCAAGACCGCGCACCTTTGGCAGGGTCGCCAGCACCTGTTCACGGGTGAAATCGCGCCCATAGCCCCAAGCGCACCACACCGGTGCAAACGCCGCCTCGGGCGCGACCGGCGCGACCAGTCCCTGCTCTGCCATGAAGGCGCGATAACGCTGCAATGGCGTGAAGTGATCACCTTGGTGCACGCACAGATACGTATGTTCGGTGACCAACGTTTCACCCGGCGCAAGCGTGGCCGCATGCGTGGATTCGACCGCAATGGCCGCTCCCGTCCTGTTTTTGCGTACCGGCAGGTCGAGCAGGCGAGCCACGGGCTCCAGGTGACCTACGGCCACCCCGACGTCGCGGCGCCAGAGATCGGCAACCGGCGTGCCGCCGCCGTAATCCGACGCGTCCATCCCGAGCGTATTGCGCTGATCGAACCCTTTCCCTACCGGCTGCACCCAGTCACGCCGGTCTTCGTGCGTGGTTCCAGAAAAACTCCAGAATCCGCCAGGTGCGTCGGGCAATTCGTGTGCGACGTTGCGCCAGCCATCCACCAGCAGGGGTTGTGTGCCTTGGTTGCGATACCGCACCCGCATCGTCGCCATGTCGGGATGACGATCGAACGCGATGATCTCGACCACCTTCTCGACTGCGCCGTCGGATCGCCCAGTGATGACATGGCGCGTTCCGCGTCCATGTTGCGGATCGTCGACAGATTCGACGGTGTGTCCGACGAGGGCGAAGTCGGCCACTTCGCCGTCCTTGCACAACAGGGTTTCGCTGGCGTGGTGGCTGGTCAGGGCACGACCATCCCTGAACAAACGCGTGTGCAGCCGGTCATTGAAATCGATCGCCAAACTGCCGCTCGCGACCAGCACCCGGCCCGCTTCCAAGCCAGCCAACGCGGATGCGCCACTGGATGAGGGAGGCGTGCCGCGACGTATGGGAGACTTCCTGGCCCAGGCGGGCAAAACTGCCCACGCGGTCACGCCCGCGGCGACTTTGAGAAGATTGCGGCGTCCCAAATGTGGCATCCAGGCGCTCCCAAGCATCAGACGTTCCCATTCTGCGCCATACGTTCGGTTTGTGCAATCGATATGTTTCGTTTAGTGTATATATAGTTTCGTTACGCGAGGCTCAGCGATATGTCGACCGTGATCCGTGCTCTGCTGCTGGCGTTGTTCGCCTTGCCTGCATTCGCCGCGTCTCCCGCAGCGGATACGTCCTACGATCTGGCCAACTTCGCGCAAGTACGCAAGTTCGACGCCCACGTACACGCGAACACCGATTCCCCCGCGTTTCTCGAGCAGGCCCGGGCCGACGGATTCGAATTGCTGTCGATCAACGTCGACTATCCCGATTTCCCGCCTGCCGACCGGCAGCGCGATGTCGCCTTGGCATTGGCTGCACGCGATCCCGCACGGTTCCACTGGGCAACCACGTTTTCGATGCGGGGATTCGGGGAGCCGGGCTGGCTGGAGCGTGTCGAGGCCCGTTTGGAGGCGGACGTGGCGCGTGGCGCGCGTGGGGTGAAGATCTGGAAGAACGTCGGGATGATCGAGAGGGACGCAGACGGTAAGTTGATCATGCTGGACGACCCAAGGCTCGCCCCGGTTGCGGACACCGTGCAGCGCCTTGGCGTGGCGCTGATCGACCACCAGGGCGAGCCTTACAATTGCTGGCTGCCCCTGTCGGAAATGACGACGGACAACGATCGCGAATACTTTCGACATCACCCCGAATACCACGCCTGGCTACACCCCGAGATGCCACGCTACGAAACGCTGATGGCCGCGCGCGACCGCTTCGTCGAAGCCCATCCGCACTTGCGTTTCGTCGGCGCGCACATGGCCAGCCTGGAGTGGAGCGTCGACCGTCTTGCCGAGTTCCTCGATCGGCACCCCAATGCCACGGTAGATCTCGCGGCGCGCATGAGCCAGGTGCAATACCAGTCATCGCGGGATTACAACCGCGTCCGCGACTTCTTCATCCACTATCAGGACCGGCTGCTTTACGGAAGCGACCTGACGCACAACCCCGCCGTCGATGACGAGGCGTTTCGCCGCGAGGCCCACGCGTTCTGGATGTCCGACTGGCGCTACCTTGCAACTGGCGCGACCCAGCGCATCGACGACCTCGACGCGGAGGTGCCTGGACTGCGTCTGCCGCGCTCGGTCATCGACAAAATTTACTACCGCAATGCCATGCGTGTGTTCGGCCTCGACGGCAAAGCCCGCAACTAGGCCAACAGCAGTTCGAATCCCACATCCTGGCTGGCTTGACGAATGTCTTCCGGGGCATCCTTGTCGGTGATCAGCATGTCCAGCCCGGAGATCGGGAGGATCCGGTGCAGGCAAACCCTCCCGAACTTGGAGCTGTCGGTGATGGCGATGACCTTGCCCGCCGCCTCGACCATTTTCCGGTTCAGGGTTGCTTCCGGCTCGTAATGCGTCGTGATGCCGCGCTCGAGATCGAAGCCATCCACGCCGAGAAACAACATGTCCACCTGCAGCGCATCGAGGGCTTCGACAGTCAACCCTCCATAAAACGCCATGTTTTTGCGGCGCAGCTCGCCACCCAGCATGACGATCTTGATCGCCTGCCTGGACGACAATGCCGACAACACGCCGAAATCGTTGGTGACGACCGTGATATCGAGGTTGGGCAACGCCTCGGCAAGCTGTATGCCGGTAGTACCCGAATCGATGACGATGGTGTTGCCCGCCTCCACAAGCTCCGCTGCGCGCTTGCCGATGCGACGCTTGTCATCCAGGTGGACGACGCGCTTGACCTCGTAAGCCGGCTCGGCCTGCCCCCCCCCTATCGCGTTGCTGTCGATTGCACCGCCGTAGGCGCGAGTCATGACGCCCCGCGCGGCAAGGTAGCGCAAGTCTTTGCGCACCGTCTGCACGCTGACACCGAAACGTCGCGCCAGCGATGCAACCTGGACACTTCCCTGTTTGTGAACCAGCTCGCTGATTTGCAGACGGCGCTGGCTGGTATCGCGTGTGGCTGGCATGCCCCCCTCCTTTCAACGTGCAGTATGCGATAGTTCGTTGTATTTCGCTATTGATGCATAACGAAACATAGTGTAGGCTGCGTTCTGTTTCGCAACGGGTCCTCGTCCGCGCATATTTTGGGGAAGAACCATGAAGATCGCCTGCCTGCAACAAAAAACGCTCGTCTGCGGCATTGCTTTCGCTCTCTTGGCTCCCGGTGTTGGATTGGCGCAGGGACAGCAAGCCGAAGATCCTGCATCGGTTCCTGCAACCGCTTCGACAAGCGGCGCGCAGGACGACGTTTCGAAAAAGGGCAATGACGACATTGCCACCTTGGGCACCATCCAGGTCACCGGGGTCCGAGCCAGCCTCGTGCGTTCGGTGGGGCTGAAGCGCAATGCATCCACCGTGCAAGACTCGATCACCGCCCTGGAACTTGGCAAGTTCCCGGACGACAACGTGGCCGACTCCCTGAGCCACATCACCGGCGTCGCCATCTCGCGCACTGCCGGGGGAGAAGGACAGAAAGTCAGCGTGCGCGGCCTTGGGCCCGAATACACGCTGACCACGTTCAACAATCGAATCCTCGCAACGGATGGCGCCGGCCGCGACTTCGCCTTCGACGTGCTTCCGGCCGATGTCATCAGCGGCGCCGATGTGATCAAGGGCGCAGAAGCATCACTGACCGAGGGCGCCATCGGCGGCCTGATCAACCTGCGCTCGGGAAGCGCCTTCGACCGGTCCGGCCAGCGTGGCACGGTGCGCCTGGAGGGCGATCACAACCAGATGTCGGAACTCAACGGGCACAAGCTGTCCGCGGCGTACAGCAATACCTTTGCCAATGACACGTTTGGCGTCATGGCCGGCCTCGTCTATGCCAAACGCCACGACCGCACCGACGTGGCCGGCAATGATGGCGGTTGGACCCGCAATCCTGATCCCAACGATTCGAGTTGGTTTGGCAACGCCTGGGGCGGAAATATCGACCCCAACGGAAACGGTCAACTGGATCCGGACGAGTACGGTTTGATCGCCCCCGGACAGTTCCGTGTCGGCTCGATCCTTGAAGACAAGAAGCGTCTCGCCTTGTCGGGCAGCCTCGAATGGCGGCCGACCGATTCATTGCGCGTGAAGGTGGACGGCCTCAAGACGCGCCTGAATTCACCCCAGGTCGGATACCAGCAGTCGTTTTATCCATTGTTTTCTCCCGGCCGCTGGTCCGACATCACGGTACAGAACGGCATCGTCACCGGGCTCACCCTGGACAACCCGGATCCGGAATTGCGGCTCAATCCGGAACTGTTGAACATGACCAATTACCGCGTGGTGGACACCGCACTGTTCGGCGCCAACGTGGCCTGGCAAGTGACACCTGATTTCAGCCTCGTCAGCGACGCGTACCACTCGACCTCGCGCCGACACTCGGGTGGCCAGGACAGTTACGTGGTCCTGCGCATGAACCAGCCCAACGTCACCCGCATCGAACTGACCGGTGACAGGGTGCCTGACGTCACCACCACGTTCGACGACGGTCGCGACCTGAGTTCAGGCCTGGCCAACGGCGAATTCGGTCCGTCCGATTTCAACACCCATTACTTCCAGCTCGGTGGTGACAACATCGACGACCGCATCAACGGCGCGTCGCTCGGCGGCAATCTGTTCGTCGACAAATTCCACGTGGACAACCTAAAGTTCGGCATCAACTTCACCGACCGGCGGAAGACACGCGACCTGGTCGACAACACCTTCACCGGTGGCGCGGATTACTATTCGGGCCAGTACGCGATCGACGTGGGGGACCTCGACGGCAACGTCCTGTCGCACAGGTTCACCTTGCCCAACTTCATGAGCGGCGTGCACTCGAGCTTCCCGCGCAGCTTCATGGCTTTTGACGTACCGGGTTACCTGGCAGCGTTGCGTGCCTACGATGGCAAGCCTCGCCCGGGTGGCGGCGTCTACGATTTCAGTGCTGCCGCGCCGGTCTGGAATCCGCTGCAGAGCTATCGGGTCTCCGAGCGAACCTACAGCAGCTATTTGCAGGCAGACGCTTCGGGCGAGCGCTGGGACGGCAACATCGGCGTACGACTGGTCCAGACCGATACCACCTCACAGGCCTGGGACGCCAGGATCCTGAGCATCACGGAAAACGGGGCGTTCAATTACACGGCGAAGTATGCCGATCCGACCCCGATCGTACAGGAAGGCCACTATACCTACTTGTTGCCGTCTGCAAACTTCGTGTGGCATTTCACCGACAAGCTGCAATTGCGCCTCGGTGCGGCCAAGACGATGGCGCGCCCCTCGGTCGAGCAACTGGCCCCGACCAGCACGACTCAAAGCGTTTCGTGGGGCGAGTTCACGCAGGTATTCGGTGGCAACGTCGACCTCAAACCCTACAGCGCGCGCCAGGGCGATGCGTCGCTGGAGTGGTACTTCGACGACAAGTCCATCTTCAACGTCGCCGTGTTCCAGAAACACATCGAAAACCAGATCACCACCAGCTTCGAAACGGGCCAGGACATCGGGGTTGGCCCAATCCTGGATGCAAACGGCGATCCCATTACGAGCGGCCCCACTCTGTTCAACGTGCTTCGCCCGATCAACGGCGACTATGCGAAGGTCCATGGCGTCGAGATCGGCCTGCAGCATTTCTGGAAGAGTGGCTTCGGGTTCCGGATGCAGTACACCCGCAACTGGTCGAAGAGCTGGGTCGATGGCCAGGAGCGGCCGCTCGAAGGCATCGCGCCATCGGTGTATTCGGCGAGCCTGATGTACGAGAAGGGGCCGTGGTCGATCGGTGCCACCGCAGACCACACCAACGGTTTCGTGACAGCGATTGGGGTGCTGGGTGACGGCTACAACGAGCTGTCCGATCCCCTTACCTGGGTGACCGCACACGTTTCGTACGAAATCAACGACCAGTTCAGCGTCTCCCTCGAAGGACAGAATCTGCTCGATGAGGCGCAAACGTACAGTATCAATGGGAATCCACTGCTGTCTGACGGCTACTATCGTTACGGACGCTCCGTGACACTTGGCGTCAGGTTCAAGTTTTAGCGAGGTGTTGCATCCAGCGCGTAACCGGCGATGGGGCTGCCTGACTCGCCAATCTCGGAGAGCCCTATGTCATTCTGCGATCGAGGCCAATAACGCACAGATGGCGAAATGGACTGGAGGTGGCATGGGAAAAGATCGTCTCGATACACCATGCCCGGATACTGATTGGAACCGGAATTGGACTCTGAGGTTTCCCCACGAATAGGCGCGTTGGATCAACTGCTTGGCTCGCCACGGGTGGTAAATAGCGCGCGCATGGCGCAGTCTTCAAATAGGTGATGCCTCTTCAGAACCGTGTCAATCCTTTCGGTGGACTTGATGCCGTGCAGGCGCGTGGCGCATGGCTGGGGAATCGCGGGATCCTGCACAACGACGACAAGCAGATCGTCTCGCTCTGGCGAAGCAAGGCTTGGATTACTTGTCGGCTGCGCTTCAAAAGCGTTCACCGCGTAGTCTTCAGCCCCCACACGTGGTCCGAGTTGTTCTTCCTTGATGAGGCGACCGCGTTTGCGGCGGGCCATCGGCCCTGTGCTACTGTCGCAGGAAGAGGTACTCGGAATTCAAGCAGGCATGGTGCTCCGCAAATGCGTCGCTCATCGCTCTGCCACATCCACCCGTGACCGAGATCGACCCTCCAGCTGCACGCGCAGCGGGTAGCGCGTGGTGGCACGAAGGTTACGCATCGAGAGCGATTTGGCAGCCTTCCGACTGGCATGTTTGTCGTGCGTGAGAGGGCGCCCTGTTTGATTTGGCAAGGCCAGCTCTTCCCCTGGTCGCACAAGGGGTACGGACACCCCGTGCCGACACCAGCACCGAACAGTTCAGCCACAGTGCTCACGCCGGCATCGATCGTCGCGATGTTCCGCAAGGGCTTTCAGCCCGCAGTCCACCCGTCAGCCGTTCGTTGAATTGCGGGATCCGCGCCTGGGCGCTCGTGAGCCGTGGATTCACACAAGAACCTGCTCCGGTTCCAGCACAACAGGAATTCCTGTTCGCGGGGGGCGATGGCCACATTAGCGCCTATAGACAAACTTATTGCCGCTGGCGACTTGGCCTCATTGCCGCATGGGCCTGTTGGACCGACAAGACTTTCTTCATCTCTCGCCAGTGCGCATACTGCGCTCGCTTCACCGAGTCAGGATCCTCGTAGCCCTGCAGCCAGAAGCGGAACCAGTCGAGGTTGCGCTCATAGGCGGCCAGCTTGTGCTTGGGCTGGAACTTTTGATGCGGCTCGTTGGGGAAGACGTACAGGTCAGCGCGATGCTCGCGAATCAGCGGAATCGCGTAGTCAAGCGCCATCACATATTCCTGTTCCGGCATCTGCATCAGGATCGGCGCCTTGATGGTGTCCAGGTGGGCGGCAAGAGAAAGCACCCGCCAACGCTCGGGGGTCTCATCCAGTGCACCAAGCTGCCAGAACTCCTTCAATGGCTTGAGAAAGGCATCGCCTTTCATGCTCGCGAACAAATACCAGTTGCGGGACATCATGGGCGACGTGACCGACGCGGCGGCGAGCAGATCGGATTTCATCACCGTCCACAAGGTGACCTCGGTGCCAAAGCTGAGGCCACCCATGCCGACTCTGGTCCTGTCGATCTCGCCTTTCGAAGCTAAAAGGTCGATGACGCTCTGGACCGCTGAAAGCCCGATCCCGTACCGCTCGATCGCATCAAGGCGATATGGAGCCGAATTGATGCACAGGGCCGAAATACCGTCCTCGGCCATCGACGCAAAAGGCCATTCATCGCCCACTCCGCCCCGCAAGAAACCCCGGCAGACGTAATAGTCTACGAACAACGGAGAGGGGCCGTCGGCTGTGCGCCGCGCAGGAAAGAACTGACCGGTGAATTCTTGGCCTTTCGCATCTGTCCAGCGAATCAAATGCGCTGGTGTCGTCTTCGCCATGTCCAGCGCCAAGCCCGCATTCGGGTCGAACAGCACCTGCCGTTCACTCGTTGCGAGATCGATCCTTTCCAGGCGGGGCGGCCGGTCCGCCTTGGCAACCACACATACCATGGCTTCGAAAGATACGCCACAACCACCAGACTGATAGCGGCCACCGCCATTGAGCATGCCAGCAGACTGGGCCACGAGATGCACGGCGCCGGTTCGGACGTTCCACCGGTAAATCGATTGTGCCTGCCCTTCGTGCTCGTCGGTCACGGTGAACAGCACTTCGTCGCTGCGCGGCCGCCACTGGATGCTGCTGACCGCCTTTCCCGTGCACAACTCCGCTTGGCACTTGATGATTCGGGATGAGCCTGCCTTGGGCAGCATGGCAAGTTGCACATCGGGCTTTCTCATGAGCCCTTTCCCTTCACCGGTCCGCGTCAGCAGCGCTATCCGACCCGTATCGGGATCAACCTCCAGCTTCCAGGGCGGCGACGACTCAAGAGTGCGCATACCGATCGCCTTGCGTATCTCGTCGGACAGATCCGATGTTGTTGGCGGCTGCGGCGGACGCTCGGAGGACGGCAGATTCCGCGTCTTTCCGGTCCCCACATCGACGGCTTTCCACTGATCGGGTACGCCTGTCAGCAGCTGAACGCGATCGAATGAGGGAGACCCGGAGCGAAAACGCTGCGTTTCCAGCCGACCGTCGAAATTGCCGGAGCGAAAGAGACCACCCTGGCCTACGGGTACGGTATCGTCGATATGGACGCCTTGATCATATTCGGCCTGCTCCGCCGCGATAACCGCGTCGCGTGTGGCGCCTATGCTGTATTTCAGGGTTTTGCCTTCCGTGCTCAACGCAAAATCGCGAATATTCGCCGGATCGTGTGTCACGGGTTGCGCACCGGAACCATCCACGGCCGCACGCCAGACGGCCATCTGGCCATCCACCAAAGCACGGTAGTAAATCCAGTGTCCATCGGGCGACCAGACGGCATGACCCGGCACCGAACCCCCGGCGGTATCGTGCAACAGTACGCCGCCGTCGGCGATCCGGCGTGGAGGTGCCTTACCGTCCATGGCTTGCACGTACCAAAAGGTATCGTAGGTATTGCGCACGACCGAGGCCCGCTCGAGCCTGAAGGCGACGCTGCTCCCGTCCGGTGAAATGACGAGACCAGTGAGATCAGCGACCTCCAGAAGCCGGCGGGGTGAGATCGTTTCCGCGTGCACGGAACCAGCGAAGACAAGCAATACACCTGCAGATATCACAATCGTCTTGACAAACGCGAACATTGGGCTTTCCTTGAAGGTGCCGATTCAACTGCGCGTGGGGTTGCTCATGCGCAGGACGTCTCATCTGGGAGTGCGGCAGTCGAGTGCGCGGCGGATTTACCAGCGCTTCGATATCGAGAAACTCAGGAAGCGACCGATCGCCGAGTAATTGGTCGAGTCATAAGGAGCATTCTCAAATGACGTCACTACGTACAGCGGCGGCTCCCTGTTGAGCAGATTCTGTGCCGAGATTTCGAACGCCATATTGGAGAGGACGCTGTCCCGCGCACCAGTGTCGTAGCGCAGTGTGGCGTCAAAGGTGGTAAACGAAGCACCCTTCCTGCCGTCGGCGATGTTGGTCACGCCACTCTTGTAGTTTCCAAAGATGGACGCCGTGAGCCCCTCCCGGGCCCAGACTGCACCCACACGGCCGCTGACCTTGGCCGGATAGAACAAGATGCCGGCGGAGTCGGAAAGCATCGATATGGAAGTAAGCGCCTGTTCGCTGTTCAGCCAACTGACCGAGCCGCGGACCGTCAGACGGCTGTTCGCGAGATCAAATCGATAGGATCCTGACAGATCGATGCCTTTTATCCGCTGCCGCGCCGCGTTGACGAATCGATTGTCGATGATCGCTACAACGTTGCCGGGATCGTAAGGTGAGCCCGTCTGGTTGGCGAATTCAGTACTGGTAATTACCTTTGTCTGCTGTTCGACTGTCGGGTCACGAGTGACGAAGTCATCGTAGATGGGATTGGTCAGCATGTCGCTGGTACTGGTGATCGGCAAGACGATGCGATCGGTATAGTCGATATCGAACCCGGTGAGCTCCGTCTCCAATCTTGGCAGTGCCTCCGGGTGGAACGCTATCGAGGCGCTCCATGTCTTGGCCCGCTCCGGCGTGAGGGCAAGATTGCCTCCGTTGAGATACATCGCCGTGGCATCGGGTGCGTACCCCGTCCCCCCGAGGATTGCCGCGGGATAGAGGTAGCTGAACTGCTCGATGTAACCTTGATAGAGCGTGGGCGTCTTGAATGACTTGCCCCAGGACGCCTTCAACGTCCAATCATTGCTTGGCGAATAGATCAGCCCGATTTTTGGAGTGGTCACCCTGCCATAACTGTCATAGTCTTCGGTACGTATCGCACCGGTCAACTCAAGACGGTGGATTCCTGCCACGCTCTGATCGGGGTTCACCAAGGGCAGGTTCAACTCGGCGTAGGCGAAACGACTGCCTTCGTTGCCATCTGCCGTCGGACTGCCTAAGTACAAATACAAGAAATCGTTGTATCTATACCCCGCACCGACGGCGAGTCTCGCATCGCCGCCTGGCAACGAAACCAGCGGGCCCTCCGCATCGATCTCGTACGTGCGACTTTTGT
>Ga0207695_10004965_pt1 | contig 17909 bp, 18 predicted proteins | sample KBSC54metaG_FD_184354 | JGI IMG/M metagenome (GOLD analysis project Ga0207695, IMG submission 184354) | Corn rhizosphere microbial communities from Kellogg Biological Station, Michigan, USA - KBS C5-4 metaG (SPAdes) (version 2) | ecosystem: Host-associated > Plants > Roots > Rhizosphere > Soil... | reverse complement strand
CCCCAATGCGCTCGACGGGCCCCTGCCCAAGGCCTTCGACATGCTGGCCTACGACCAGCGGGGCCTGGGACGCTCGGAGAAGCCCGACGTCCCCTGCTGCATGGCCGACTATGCCGATGATGCGGCGGCCCTGATGGATCACGTCGGCTGGGCTTCGGCCAAGGTGATCGGGGTCTCGTTCGGCGGCATGGTGGCCCAGGAGCTGGCGATCCGGCATCCGGGCAAGGTGGAGCGCCTGGTGCTGGCCTGCACCTCGCCCGGCGGCGCCGGCGGCGCATCGTTCCCGTTCCACGAGATCGAGCACCTGAGGGGCGAGGCGCGCGCGCGCCATCTGATCCCGATTTCCGACACCCGGCGCGACGCAGCCTGGCAGGCGGCCAACGCGGCGCTCTATGCGGAGATCGTGGCCCAGGTCGCCGCGGCGCCCTACGCCGACGAGCCGGGGCACGCCCGCGGCGCCTGGCGCCAGCTCGAGGCGCGCTCGCGGCACGATGCGTGGGACAGGCTGGACCAGATCCGCTGTCCGACCATGATCGCGGCCGGCCGCTACGACGGCGTGGCGACGCCGCAGAACCAGCACAACCTCGCCAGCCGCATCGCCGGCTCGGAGCTGCGGTTCTTCGAGGGAGGCCACATGTTCATGATCCAGGATCGGTCCGCCGCGCCGGCCATGATCGAGTTCCTGACCCGATGAGGCCGGCCTTCCACGCCGAGCACACCCGCGACGGCGTCGCCGAGTACGACTTCGCGCTGACGGTGGACGGCGAGCGGGTGCCGGCAGTGATCTGGACGCCCGCCGGGGCCAAGGGTCCGCGCCCGCTGGTGCTGATGGGTCACGGCGGCTCGCAGCACAAGAAGGCCCCGACCCTGGCCGAGCGCGCCCAGCGCTATGCCCGCGACCACGGCTGGGCGACCCTCTCCATCGACGCCTTCGGCCACGGCGAGCGGGTCAGCCAGGAGGAGGCCGCCGCCACCGTCGCCGACATCCATTCGCGGGTGCGCGGCGGCGAACGGTCGGGCCCGTCGAACCTGTTCAAGACCATGGGCGAGCGGGTGCGCCGGATCGTCCCCGAATGGCGCGCGGCGCTGGACGCGGCCCAGTCGATGGACTTCATCGGCGCCGGCGGACCTGTGGCCTACTGGGGCATGTCCATGGGCCTCGTCTGCGGCGTGCCCTTCGTCGCCGCCGAGCCCCGGATCACCTGCGCCGTGCTGGGTCTGGGCGGTATCCGGACCGGCGATGACGCGTTCGGGGCGGCGGTGCGGGCGATCACCGCGCCGGTCCTGTTCGTGTTCCAGTGGGACGACGTGATGGCCACCCGCGAGGGCGGCCTGGCGCTGTTCGATGCGCTCGGGTCGGCCGAGAAGACCATGCACATCAATCCCGGCGGCCACACCGAGACGCCCGCCTTCGAGCAGGACGCGTGCGACGCCTTCTTCCTCCGGCGCCTGGGCGGGCGCGCCGTGGGCTGATATGAATAAGTCGGCCCTGGTGAAGCTTGCCTTAGACGGAACGCGCCTGACGGCGCGAGAGGAGTTGCAATGCTGAGACCATTCCTGGGCCTGATGCTCGTGTCGGCGACGCTGGTCGCGCCCTTCCAGGCCGACGCGCGGCCGCGCCACAGGCCCCCGCCCCCGCCCAAGATCGTGGCGGTGACCGGCACCTTCGGCGGCAACTGCCGCCGGCCGGTCGGCAACGACACCCTGGCCATCTCCGACGCCTGCCGCGGCCACGACCGCTGCTGGTACCACATCGACTCGCGTCACATCGGAGACCCGGCGTTCGGCTGCGCCAAGGACTATGTGGCGCGCTGGAAGTGCTCCAACGGCCGCATGCACGTCGCCCGCAACCCGCCCGAGGCGGACGGGACGTCGGTGTACCTGGCCTGCTGACCTCGCCCTAGCGCGACGGCTCGCAGCTGGTCGTGGCGATCTGGTAGCCGTGGGCGCTGACGCCCTGCCCCACCTGACCGTCCATGAACCCGCCCACGAAGGTGATCGTGGCCGCCGCCGCATCGTAGCGCCAGTGGCCCGGGTTGCCGCCGTCGAGGTCGTGATAGGCGCCGTCCGCCAGCAGGACGTGCCCCAGGCCGATCAGCGGGCCGGAAGAGCCGTAGCAGGCCATCTCGCCCATCACCGGCGGCTGGGCGGACGGCGACGCCGTGGCGTGCGCCCCGGCCGGCGAAGTGGGGCCGGCTGACGCTGCGCCGGCTGCGTTCGCGTCGGCACTCTGTGGAGACGGGCCGCACGCCGCCAAGGCGAGCGCGGCCGCGCCGAAGATGCAGCTTCGCATGACAGACCCCTTCTAACCCCTAGAGATGTTGTCCCGGTCGGACCGACCCCGCAACCGGGGACAGGCGTGAGCGGGTGCGCTATGGCGGGTCATGGCGAAAGGCAGGCCGGGGTCCTTCTCCCGAAATCCGCGCAACGGGCCCACGCGGCGGGGCCGACGCCCCGACACCGTCGGCGGCGTGGGCAGCCTGCCGCCGGTAGGGGTCGTCGATGTAGTCGAGCGGGACGCCGACGGCGACCTGTTCGTACGGCCGGTCAAGGCCGGCGACGACGCGCCGCTGGCGCGGCTGGCGCCAGACCCGCGCGAGGCGGCGGCCGGCGCGCCGGGGCTGGGCGACCGGTTGCTGGTGCGCTTCGCGACCCTGGAGAACGGCGAGATCGAGGCGCGGCTGATCAAGCGCCTGGGGCAGAGCGCCCACCGCATCCTGGGCGTCGTCCGCAAGGCGCGCGGCGAGGTGCGGGTCGAGCCGGTGGACCGCCGGTCCCGCACCAGTCTGCTGCTGGCGGGCCCGGATGCTCGCGAGGCCCGCGACGGCGACCTGGTGCTGGTCCAGAGCGGGGGCGCGGCAGACCGGCCGCACGGGCCCAAGCGCGCCCGAATCCTCGAGACGGTCGGGCGGGAGGACGATCCGCGCGCCGCCTCGCTGATCGCGATCCACTCCCACGGCATTCCCGTCGGCTTCCCGCCCGAGGCGGAGGCCGAGGCGGAGGCGGCCCAGCCCCCTACCCTGGCCGGCCGCACCGACCTGCGCGACCTGCCGCTGGTGACCATCGACCCCCCCGACGCCCGCGACCACGACGACGCCGTGTTCGCTCAAGCGGATGACGACCCGCGCAATCCCGGCGGCTGGATCGTATGGGTGGCGATCGCCGACGTGGCGGCCTACGTGACGCCCGGCTCGGCGCTGGACCGCACGGCGCGCGACAAGGGCAACAGCGTCTATTTCCCCGACAGGGTCGAGCCGATGCTGCCCGAGCGGCTGTCGGCTGGCCTGTGCTCCCTCCGCGAGGGCGAGGATCGGGCCTGCCTGGCGGTGCGCATGGTGTTCGGCGCCGACGGCGCCAAGCGCTCCCACAGGTTCCAGCGCGGCCTGATGCGCTCGGCCGCGAAGCTATCCTACGAGGAGGCCCAGGCGGCCATCGACGGGCTGCCGGACGAGCGGGCCGAGCCGCTGATGGCAGGGGTGCTGAAGCCCCTGTTCGCGGCCTTCGCGGTGCTGGATCTGGGCCGCGCGCGCCGCTCGCCGCTGCACATCGAATCGTCCGAGCGCCGCATCCACTTCGGCGCGGACGGCCAGATCGCCTCGATCGTCCCGCGCGCCGCGCTGCCGGCGCACAAGCTGATCGAAGAGTTCATGATCCAGGCCAACGTCTGCGCCGCCGAGACGCTGGAGCAGAAGCGGACGCCGCTGATCTACCGCATCCACGACTCGCCCAGCGTGGAGAAGGTGGGGAACCTGGTCGAGTTCCTGGAGACGCTGGGCATCTCCTGGACCAAGGGCCAGGCGGCGACGACGGAGCGCTTCAACCGGCTGCTCGACACCACCCGCGACGGGCCGCACGGCGAGATCGTCAACGAGGTGGTGCTGCGCAGCCAGATGCAGGCGGTCTACGCGTCGGACAACATCGGCCACTTCGGCCTGCATCTCGACCGCTACGCCCACTTCACCTCGCCGATCCGCCGCTACGCCGACCTGATCGTGCACCGTGGCCTGATCCGGGCCCTGGGCCTTGGCGACGACGGGCTGACCAACGAGGACGTCGCCCGCATCGCCGACACGGCCGAGCGGATCACCCTGGCCGAGCGGCGGGCAATGGCGGCCGAACGCGACGCCACCGACCGCTACGTCGCCGCCTTCCTGGCCGACCGCGTCGGGGCGGAGTTCGCCGGACGGATCACGGGCGTGACGCGGTTTGGGCTGTTCATTCGGCTCACCGAGACCGGCGCGGACGGACTGGTCCCGATATCGTCCCTGGGCGACGAGTATTTCCGTCACGACGAGCAGGCCCACGCCCTGGTGGGGGAGAGCAGCGGCCGGCGCTGGCGGCTGGGCCGCGAGGTGGAGGTGCGCCTGCGCGAGGCGGTCCCGATCACCGGCGGGTTGCTGTTCGAGATGCTGAGCGAGCCGGAGGCGGGCGAGCCGGGCGAAGCCCGGCGCGGGCGCCGGCCGGTGCGCCGTCCCGGCGGAAAGCCACGCCTGCCGCGGGGGCGACGGCGGTGATCCGGCTCTGGGGCCGATTGAACTCGATCAATGTCCAGAAGGCGGCCTGGATCCTGGATGAACTCGACCTGGCCTGGGAACACGTCCCGGCGGGTGGCGACTCTGGACGCGTGGACACGCCGGAGTTCCGGGCGATGAACCCCCACGGCAAGGTCCCCGTGCTGGAAGACGAGGGCGTGGCCATCTGGGAGTCCAACGCGATCGTCCGCTATCTCGCCGCCCGCTACGCCCAGGGCGTGCTGTGGCCCTTGCGACCTGCGGCGCGGGCCCTGGTCGACCAGTGGATGGACTGGGCGGCGACCACCCTGCAGCCCTGTCAGATGGAGCATTTCTGGGGTTGGTGGCGCACGCCCGAAGCTCAGCGAGACCTCGGATTCACCGAGCGGCTCTGGAGGATGACGGGCGATGAATGGCGGCGGCTGGACGCCGTGCTGGCGGAACGGCCGTTCGTTGCCGGCGACAGGATCACCATGGCGGACATACCGGCCGGGACCCTCGTCTATCGGTATTTCACCCTGCCGCTGGAGCGGCCGGAACTGCCGAATGTGCTGGGCTGGTATGGGCGACTCTGCAGTCGCCCGGCCTACCAGCGAAACGTCATGCGTCCTTATGACGACCTGCTCGGCCGGCTGAAGCCGTGACATCGGCGGTTGCCCCACCGGTCCGGCTCCTCCAATGTCGTCCGATGGCCGAACAAGCGTTTGAAACCGACAATCCGATGCCCAGGACCCCGCCCCGCGCCGGGCGGGCGGTGCGGCCGCGCGACGCCGCGACCCTGATCATCATCCGCCGCGACGGGCCCCATCCGCGCGTGCTGATGGGCCGGCGGCACGGCGGCCATGACTTCATGCCGGACAAGTGGGTGTTCCCGGGCGGGCGGATCGATCCCTCCGACTTCCGGCCGCCGGTGGCGGCGGAACTGCGGCCGGAGGTGGCGGCCAAGCTGAACAAGACAGCGCCGGCCAAGCGGGCGCGGGCGCTGGGGCTGACGGCGATTCGCGAGACCTTCGAGGAAGCGGGCCTGCTGCTGGCCCAGCCCGGGACGTCGCGGCCGGTGGCCGGGCCGTGGCGGGAGTTCCTGCAACAGGGGGCCCTGCCCGACCTGTCGGCGCTGGAGTTCGTGGCGCGGGCGATCACCCCGCCCTCGGTGCCGAAGCGGTTCAACGCCAGGTTCTTCATGGCCGAGGCCGACCGGCTGATCAGCCTGGAGCGCCAGGCCGACTGCGGCGAACTCAGCGAGATCGCCTGGCCGGAACTGGACGACGCGATGGCTCTGGACCTGCCGATCGTGACCCGGATCGTGTTGGCCGAGGTGAAGAAGCGGCTGGACGATCCGCACCGGCCGACGACAGACATCAAGACCTGGAAGGGCGCGCGCACCAAGGGCGGGTTCTGATCGTCAGGCTGCGGCGACCGGCGCCTTGACCCGGGCGCCGGGCGCTGCGAGTCTCCGCGCCCGGCTCAGAAGACCTCACGACCCGGCCAAGTCGGCCCCCTTCCCGACCGCTTTCCTGGACAGCCGTTGTTCAACTATCTCCGCTACGAGCCGACCACCCTCGGCGACATGCTCGGCCACAACCTCCCGCACATCCGGGACATGGCCCTGGTGGCGCTTGCCGCCTGGCTGCTGTTCGGGCTGCCGCTGTTCTGGCTGCATCGGTCGCTGTACCGCAAAGGCAGCTTCCGGTTCCGCCTGCGCCGCACCTTCCCCAAGCGGCCGCAGATGATGCGCGAGTCGTTCAACACCACCCGCTCGCTGATCATCTATTTCGGGGTGCAGGTGGTGGCGCGGGTGGCGGTTCTCGGCTTCGGCTACGTGGTCAAGTTCGACCACCCGATCCCGCTCTGGCAGGAGGCGCTGAGCTTCCCGCTGATCCTGATCTGCCATGACGCCTGGTTCTACTGGACGCACCGGCTGATGCACCTGCGGCCGCTGTTCCGGACGTTCCACCTGGAGCACCACAAGTCGCTCGCCCCCACGATCTTCGCCGCCTACTCGTTCTCGATCCCCGAGGCGATCGTGCAGGGCCTGTTCCTGGTGGTCTATGTGGCCTTCCTGCCGTGCACGTTCGCCACCTTGATCTTCTTCTACATGGTGGAGATATTCTACAACGTGATGGTGCATTCGGGCGTGGACCTGTTCCCGCGCTTCCTGGTGCTGGACAGGCGGTTCGGGTGGATCGCCGGCACTGTCTTCCACGACATCCACCACGCCACCGGCCGGATGAACTATGGCCTCTACACCCGCTTCTGGGACCGGCTGATGAAGACCGAACACCCGGAATTCCCCCGCATCTACGACTACGTCCACTCGCCCGCGAACGACGGCAACGCCTACAAGCTGCTGTCACGCGGCAATCGGGAGGGCTCGACGCTTGACGCCTCCGGTGCGGGATAGCGGGCCGGGCGCTCGTGACGGTCTTGCCAGGCATTCCGGGGCTCGGGCGCCTATCCTGATAGCGACATGACGCAGGCTTCCACGCCCTCCGCGCCCGGAGCCGCCTCGACGCGCCCGGACTACAACGTGGCCGTGGGGTACCTGCGGGGCTTCGCCCGGCTGCTGGTGTTCGCCCTGCATTCGGTGATGGCCTACTACCCCGGTCCCTATCCGCTGACCGGCCCGGTGTTCCACCAGGGCATCCCAGTGCAGGACCATGACGTCTTCGCCGGCGCCCGCATCCTGGTGGCGTTCAACGAGATCTCGTTGATGTCGCTGCTGTTCTTCCTGTCCGGCCTGTTCCTGTGGTCGAGCCTGGTGCGCAAGGGGGCTGGAGGGTTTCTGCGCGAGCGGGTCGTGCGGGTCCTGATCCCCTTCCTGGTCTGCGGCGGGCTGGTGGCGGCGATCGCCTACTACCCCAGCTACCTGCAGACCCGGCCGCCAAGCCCGAGCGTCGGCGACTATGCGCGCACCTGGCTCGCGCCCGGAAGTTGGATCACCGGCCCGGGCTGGTTCCTGCTGGTCCTGTTCGTCTACGACCTGGTCGCGATCGCCCTCTACCGGCTCATCCCCGACTGGGGCGAGAGGATCGCCCGCCTCGCGGCGGATGCGCGGGCGCACCCCGAGCGGCTGTTCGGGAGGCTGCTGATCGTCTCGGCTGTGGCCTACGTGCCGCTAGCCTGGCTCCTGGGTCCCTACGACTGGTGGCACATCAGCCTGTTCTGGCTGCAGAAGTCCCGGGCGCTGGAATACGCCTGCTACTTCGCGTTCGGCGCGGCCGTGGGCGCGTTCGGGCTGAGCCGCGGACTGCTGGCGCGCGACGGCGCGCTCGCCCGGCATTGGACATGGTGGGCCCTGGCGGGTCTCGGGGTCTTCCTGGCCGTGGCCAACCTGCTGTGGCACACCCTCAAGCACCACCTCGAGGACCAGTTGCTCTGGAGCACGGCGGCGAACGTGGGCTGGGTGGTCTGCTGCGCCGCCTGCTGCTTCGCCCTGCTGGCCATCTTCGCCCGCTTCGCCAGACGCTCGCGAGTTGCAGATAGCTTTGTGGACAACTCCTACGGCATGTACATCGTCCACTACATGTTCGTGACCTGGAGTCAGTACGCCCTGCTGTCGGCGCCGCTGCCGGGGCCGGTCAAGTGGCTCTGCGTGCTCTCGGCCACGATCGCCGCGAGCTGGGGCGTGGCGGCGGCTCTGCGCCGGATCCCGATCATCGGCCGGAACGTCTGAGCATGTGGCCTCTCATCACCGCGCTCTGCCTCTGGGGGATCTGGTTCGTGTCCTGGATCCTCGCCGGGACATGGACAAAGCGGACCGTGGCGCGGCCCGTGCGCGGCGCCGAACGAGTCTACGCCATCATCGCCTACGCCGGCGTGGGGCTGCTGTTCGCCTCGGTCGTCTACACCCCCCTGTTTCCGCGGCTGCTGACGTTGCCGGAGCTGGCCGCATGGGGCGTCGTGGGGCTGGCGCTGGCGGGCTTCGGCATCTGCTGGTGGGCGCGCCTCCACCTCGGCCGAAACTGGTCGTGGGAGGTGACGCGCAAGGAAGACCATAGGGTCGTCGACACCGGTCCCTACCGGTTCGTGCGTCACCCGATCTATACCGGCCTGATCCTCGCGGCGCTGGCGACCGCCCTGCTGATCGGCAAGGCGCCCTCGTTCACGGCTGTGGCGTTGATGGTCCTCGGCTTCTGGATCAAGGCCCGGCTGGAGGAGCGCTTCCTGATGGCCGAGCTTGGGGCCGAGGCCTACGGCGGCTACGCGCGTCGCACCGGAATGCTGCTGCCGGGACTCTAGAAGCTTCGCTCCTCCGGCGCGCCGGCGGCGTGAAGCGGCGGAGTCGCTCCGTCGGGCGGGGCGCGAACAGCCGGCGGCGCGGCTTCGTCGCGCGCCTTGCCCGCCTTGCCGGCCGTGACGACGCCCAGCCCCAGGGATGCGGGCGCAAGCTCGAGCAGGGGCGGCACGTTCACGCCGCCGGCTCTCAGCACCTCGGCCAGCCAGTTGTTGCACTGATGGGCCAGGGAGTAGGTTTCACCGCTCTGGTAGAGGATCGCCCCAGGCTGCGCGTCCGTCTGGTCCGCGAGCACCGGATCGCCCTCCGGCGTCACCTCGAACGTCGCGTCGATGCGGCGCAGCGCGCTCGCCAGGCCGGCCGCCGTCATGTGCAGTGGCAGCACCACGCCGCCATTGCCTTCCGAGGCTTTCGCGAGCGACGCCACGATATCCAGGCGCACCTGGGAATTGTGCTGAGGCACGGTCAGCGTGACCACGCGGGCCCAGGCGCGCACGACCGTGGAACGGACGATGCCGCCGGAGGGCTTGCGGCCGAACCAGTAGGGCCCCCACCCCATCATGACCCAATCTCCCGGCGGAGCGTTGGCGACGGCCGTCCTCACCCTGCGCGGCGCGTCGGCGAACGCCCAGCGCGGGATCACCAGGTCGGCGTGGGCAATGCCCATGACCAGGTAGACCGTCACCTCTTCGGAGGGACTGGGCGGGGCCGCAGTCAGGTCTTCAGGCGGCGGCGCGACGATCACCATCGGCGCTGCCTGGGGCGATACTGCAGCCGTCTCCGCCGCGGCGGCGGCCCCGGTCAGCACCTGAGCGCTGAGCGCCGCGCAGCCGACCAGTCGTGTGGCGACCGAAATCAAACGCCGTCTCAATTGCCGACTCCTCTCGCCCGGGTCGCCAGCCCACAACATTCAGCGCCGGGCGGTGTCAATCCAAAGGCGCCCGCCGCGGCAGGTTTGCCGCATGTCATTGCCCGCGGACCCGGAATTGACTTTGGGCCGCCGATTCGTATTGTCCGCGCCTTCCGTTTTCCCGGCCGTCCGAGCCGGCCCTTCCAGGGTATCCGACCGTCATGGCCAAACCGGCTTCCATCAAGATCCGCCTCAACTCCTCGGCGGACACCGGCTTCTTCTACGTGACCAAGAAGAACGCGCGCACCATGACCGAGAAGCTGGTGCTCAAGAAGTACGACCCGGTCGCCCGCAAGCACGTGGAATTCCGCGAAGGCAAGATCAAGTAGGCCTAGCGCCGCAGTTCCCCAATCACACCACGGCCGGCGGCCATTCCGTCGGAATAGCCTCAGGCCGCCCGGGCGATCACCGTGTTGCGGCCCGCCGCCTTCGCCGCATAGACCCCTTCGTCCGCGCGCTTGAGCAGGTTCTCCGCGCTGTCGCCGGCGCCGAGGGTCGCCGCGACACCCACCGAGATCGTCACGGTCAGCGATTCGGCGCTCGATGAGACCCGGAACGGCGATCCGGCCACATGCCGTCGGATGCGCTCGGCGATCTTCTCCGCGTCCGTCAGAAAGGTGTCCGGCATGATCACCACGAACTCCTCGCCGCCATAGCGGCAAGGCAGGTCGATTGCCCGCACGTTGGAAGCCAGGCGCACCGCGAACTCGCGCAGCACCTCGTCTCCCACGTCGTGGCCGAAGCTGTCGTTGATCTTCTTGAAGTGGTCGATGTCGATCATCAGCGCCGACACCGGATCCCCTCCGCGCACCGCGCGGTTCACCAGGGCGCCGAGCTGCCCGGTCATGTAGCGGCGGTTGTGCAGGCCGGTAAGCTGGTCGGTGACCGCCAGCTCGAGGGAAAGATCCAGGTTGTTGCGCAGGAAGTCGGTGTAGCGCTTGGCCCGCACCTGGCTGCGCACGCGGGCGGACAGCTCCTGCGGATCGATCGGCCGCGTCAGGACATCGTTCAGGCCGATGTCGAGCGCCTTCACCAGGCGTCCGCGGTCGTCGGGATCGACGATGCCCAGGATCGGCAGCTGGCGGGTGGACTCGTCCGACCTCAGGGTGGCGGCGAACCTCAGCCCGTCGAAGCTGCGGGCGGTCGTGTTGACGATCACCAGGTCGACCGGGCCCCGCGCCGTCAGGTGCGCCTTGTCGGGATCGCACTCGACCACGGGCCGGTGCTCGATCGTGAGCTCCGAGGCGATCCGCTGGGCCTGGCGTTCCTGGTCGTCGACGATCAGGATCCGCCCCCCCTGCCCGCCGAGGCGCGACGCCGCTCCGGCGATCACGCCGATGCGGCGGCCCGAGGCTTCGCGCTGGCGCAATTCGTCGATCACCAGCTTCAGCCGGGTCAGGCTCTTGACCCGGGCGAACAGCATCACGTCGTCGATCGGCTTGGTCAGGAACTCGTCGGCCCCGGCCTCGAGGCCGGTGATCCGGTCGGTGCGCCCGTCGAGGGCGGTGACCAGCACCACCGGAATGTGTCGGGTGTCTGGGTCTTCCTTGAGCCGCTTGCAGACCTGGAAGCCGTCCATGCCCGGCATCATCACGTCGAGCAGGATAATGTCGGGCTTCTCGGCGCTGGCCACGGCCAGGGCGGTCACGCCATCATGGGCGGTCAGGACGTCATAGTACTCGGCCTGCAGCTTGGCCTCGAGCAGACGGACGTTTGCCTCGATGTCGTCGACGACGAGGATGCGCCCGGTCATACGCGCGTCTCCGCGCCGGCGGCCGGCTCCAGGAAGCGCTTGATGGTGTCGAGGAAGTGCTGGACCGAGATCGGCTTGGCGATGTAGGCGGCGCAGCCGCCGGCGCGGATGCGCTCCTCGTCGCCCTTCATGGCGAAGGCGGTGACCGCCACCACGGGTATGTCGGCCAGGGTCTCGTCGTCCTTCAGCCACTTGGTGACCTCGAGACCCGAGATCTCCGGCAGCTGGATATCCATGAGGATCAGGTCGGGACGATGCTCGCGGGCAAGCGTCAACGCCTGCAGACCCTCGCGGGTTTCGAGGGTCTCGTACCCCTGGGCTTCGAGCAGATCATGAAACAGCTTCATGTTCAGCTCATTATCCTCGACGATGAGGACCTTCTTGGGCATTCGCCTTCCGATTTGACCTGGGCAGAAAAGGTCCCGCTGACGACTGAGCGACTCGCCCGCGTCCTCGTCTCGCCACCAAGCACTAATATCCTTAAACCAGGGTTATTCTAAGGGGAGGGAGCCGCAGCTGACAGAACCGGCGCTGCCACTGGAAATCCGCGAGCTTGTCATCGACCCCGAGGCGCCCTTGGTGCTGGTGGACGTGGACGAGGTCCTGGGCATGTTCATGCGCGGATTCGAGGCCTGGGTCGGGCGGCACGGGCTGGAGATGCGGTTCGACCGGTACGCCCTGTTCCAGAACATCTTCCGCCCGGGCGAAAGCGAGCACGTGGACGTGGAGGTGGGACGCGACCTGCTGAACCAGTTCTTCGCCGGCCCCGTCGAGCACATGGATCCGGTTCCCGGCGCGGTGGCGGCGCTGCGCGAGCTGTCGCGGCAAGGCACCGTCGTCATCCTGACCAACGCGCCGGCCCACAGCCGCGAGCCGCGCAGCCGCTGGCTGACCAAGCACGGCTTCGACTATCCGCAGGTGGTCAACTCCGGGCTCAAGGGACCGTGCGTGGCGGCCCTGGCCGCGCGGACCCTGGGCCGGACCGCATTCATCGACGATCTTCTGACCAACCTGGATTCGGTGGCGACGGCGGCCCCCTATGTGGCGAGGTTCCAGCTGGTGGCCGACGAGCGAATGAGGGCCATGGCGCCCGCCGCGCCGGAACGCCATGCCCGGATCGACGATTGGGACGAGATGGGCAAGGCGATCGCCGCGGCGCTGCAGGGCGAGTGAGGGCTGGATGATCCGGATCGGCGTGGATTTCGGCGGGACCAAGATCGAGGCGGCGGCGCTGGACGCCAGGGGCGAATTCGCGGCGCGGGTCCGCAAGCCCAATCCCGGCGACTACGAGGCGGCGGTCGCAATGGTGCGCGACCTGGTGGCCGAGGCGGAGCGGCAGGCCGGGTTCTCGGGTGCGACCGTGGGAATCGGCGTGCCGGGCTCGCTGTCGCCGAAGACCGGCCGGATGCGCAACGCCAACAGCGTCTGGCTGAACGGCAAGCCGTTCCAGGAGGACCTGGAGAAGGCGCTCGGCCGGGCCGTGCGCCTGGAGAACGACGCCAACTGCTTCGCCCTCTCCGAGGCCCTGAGCGGCGCCGGCGCGCGGGCGGAGGTGGTGTTCGGCGCCATCCTTGGCACCGGCTGCGGCGGCGGCGTGGTGGTGCGGGGAAAGACGGTCGAAGGGGCCAACCGGATCGGCGGCGAGTGGGGGCACACCCCCCTGCCCTGGCCCTCGGCCGAGGAACGTGACGCCCACCGCTGCTGGTGTGGCCGCAGCAACTGCCTGGAGACCTGGGTCTCGGGCTCCGCCTTCGTGGCCGAGTACGCCCTGAAGACCGGCGAGAAGCTGGACGGCGAGACCGTGGTCGAGCGGATGCGGGCCGGCGAGGCGGCCGCCGTCCGCACGTTCGACGAATATGTCGACCGGCTGGGCCGGGCCCTGGCGGTGATCTGCGATATCATGGATCCCGACGTCATCGTGTTCGGGGGCGGCATGTCCAACACCAAGGAGCTGTACGACCGCGTCCCGCCGGTTACGGCGCGATTCGCCTTTTCCGACGTGTTCGTGACCGCGATCCGGCCGGCCAAGTTCGGCGATTCGTCCGGGGTGCGCGGCGCGGCCTGGCTCTGGCCCCTGGAGGCGTGAGCGCCCTCTGCCGCGACTGCTTCTGGACAGGCGAGCCGCCCGCCGTCGCGTCCGGGCCGAAGCGCTGCCCATCCTGCCGCTCGCTGCGCCTGGTCAGCCATCCGTCGCTGATGCGCCTGACCATCGCCCACATGGACTGCGACGCCTTCTACGCCTCGGTGGAGAAGCGCGACCGGCCCGAGCTTCGCGACCAGGCCGTGATCGTCGGCGGCGGCGTGCGCGGCGTGGTGACCACCTGCTGTTACATCGCCCGCATCTCGGGGGTGCGCTCGGCGATGCCGATGTTCCAGGCCCGCAAGCTCTGCCCCCAGGCGGTGATCGTGCCCCCGGACTTCACCAAATACCGGACCGAGAGCCGGCGGATCATGGCCATGCTGCGCGATCTCACGCCGCTGGTGCAGCCGCTGTCGCTCGACGAGGCCTGGGTGGACCTCGGCGGCACCGAGCGCCTGCATGGCGCGCCGCCGGCGGTGACCCTGGCCCGGGTTCAGGCGCGAATCGAGGCCGAGGTCGGGATCACGGTCTCGATCGGACTCGCCGCCAACAAGTTCCTGGCCAAGATCGCCTCCGACCTCGACAAGCCGCGCGGCTTCGCGGTGATCGGGGCGGAGGAGGCGCAGGACTTCCTCGCGCCCCGGCCCGTCTCCGCCCTGCCCGGCGTCGGTCCGGCCTTCGCGCGGAGCCTGGAGAGCGAGGGCTTCCGCAAGATCGGCGATCTGGCCGCCGCCGACCCGAAGCGGCTGGCCGACCGGCACGGGGCGTACGGCCTTCGCCTGCACCAGCTCGCCCACGGCCTGGACGCTCGGGCGGTGCATCCCAACGAGGCGCGCAAGACGCTTTCCTCGGAGACCACCTTCAACGCGGACCTGCGCGAACGGACGGCGCTGGAAGACGAACTCTGGGCGCTGTGCGAGAAAGTTGGGCGAATCGCCCGCGGCGAAGGCATCGCGGGCAAGGTGGTGACGCTGAAGCTGAAGACCACGGACTTCCGCCTGCTGACCCGCCGGCGCACCCTGCCCGCCCCCACCCAGACCGCGCGCACCCTGTTCGCGGTCGGACGCGAGCTGCTCGCCGCAGAGGCCACCGGCGCATCGTTTCGGTTGATCGGCATCGGCCTGGCGGGTCTCGGGCCAGCCGAGGGCGCCGAGATTGATATTTTCGGCGACGGCGAATCGCGTGCGCTGAGCAGCGAAAAGGCCATAGATGCGTTGCGTGGACGGTTTGGACCGAAGGCGGTGGTCAGCGGGCGGGCTTTGAAGCCGCAGGGCTCACGAAATGGGCTAGAATCGCGCTGAAAGAACGCAGGTCTTGAATCGGCCCTTCCAAAGGGCCGCGGTTTTCATATCTAATCTGGGGGGGCGCGGCCACGCGTCCCACCCGCGTTGGAGGCCCGCCGTGGCGGACAAGAAGCAGGGAGATCAGGGTATCGGCACGGGAACCGCCGTCGTCACTCAGACGAAGGCAAAGACCCAGAAACCGGCCATGTACCGGGTGTTGATCCTCAACGACGACTACACTCCGATGGAGTTCGTCGTTTACGTTCTCGAACGCTTCTTCAACAAGTCGCCAGAGGCGGCCACGCGGATCATGCTGCACGTTCACCAGAACGGCGTCGGCGTATGCGGCGTCTTTACCTACGAGGTGGCCGAAACCAAGGTCGCCCAGGTGATAGAGACGGCGCGCCGCCACCAGCATCCGCTCCAATGCACCATGGAAAAGGATTGAGAGGCCCCGATTGCCACAGTTCTCGCGTAATCTCGAAGAGACGCTCCACCGGGCGGTGGCTTACGCCAACCAGCGTAAGCATGAGTACACCACGCTCGAACACCTCCTGCTGGCGCTCATCGACGATACGGACGCTGCGAACGTCATGCGCGCCTGTGAGGTGGACCTCACGGAGCTGAAGAAGAGCCTCACCAGCTATGTCGACAACGAGCTGAAGAGCTTGGTCGTCGACGACGGCGAGGACGCCAAGCCCACCGCCGGGTTCCATCGGGTGATCCAGCGGGCGGTGATCCATGTGCAGTCGTCCGGCCGCGACGACGTCACCGGCGCCAACGTGCTGGTGGCGATCTTCTCCGAGCGCGAAAGCCACGCCGCCTACTTCCTGCAGCAGCAGGAGATGACCCGCTACGACGCGGTGAACTTCATCGCCCACGGCATCGCCAAGAAGCCGGGCGCCTCTGAGCCGCGCCCGGCCAAGGGAACCACCTCCGAGGGCGATGAGGAGAAGCCGCCGGTGAAGACGGGTGGCGAGGCGCTGGAAGCCTACTGCGTGAACCTCAACGAGAAGGCGCGGCAGGGCAAGGTCGATCCCCTGATCGGGCGCATGAGCGAGGTCGAGCGCTGCATCCAGATCCTGTGCCGGCGGACCAAGAACAACCCGCTGCTGGTCGGCGATCCGGGGGTGGGCAAGACCGCCATCGCCGAGGGCCTGGCCCGCAAGATCGTCTCCAAGCAGGTGCCCGAGGTGCTGGCCAAGTCCACCATCTTCGCGCTCGACATGGGCGCGCTGCTGGCGGGCACCCGCTACCGCGGCGACTTCGAGGAACGCGTCAAGCAGGTGATCAAGGAGCTGGAGAACCACGTCAGCGCGATCCTGTTCATCGACGAGATCCACACGGTGATCGGGGCCGGCGCCACCAGCGGCGGCGCGATGGACGCCTCGAACCTGCTGAAGCCGGCGCTGGCCTCCGGCAACCTCAAGTGCATGGGCTCCACCACCTACAAGGAGTTCCGCCAGCACTTCGAGAAGGACCGCGCCCTGGTGCGCCGGTTCCAGAAGATCGACGTCAACGAGCCGACGATCGAGGACACCGTGAAGATCCTCAAGGGCCTGAAGACCTACTACGAGGAGTTCCACAAGGTGAAGTACACCGCCGAGGCGATCCGCGCGTCGGTGGAGCTGTCGGCCAAGTACATCAACGACCGCAAGCTGCCGGACAAGGCCATCGACATCATCGACGAGGCCGGGGCCAGCCAGATGCTGGTGGCGGAAAACAAGCGCAAGAAGGTGATCGGGCTCAAGGAAGTGGAGGCGGTGGTCGCCAAGATCGCCCGCATCCCGCCCAAGTCGGTCTCCAAGTCCGATACCGAGGCGCTGAAGCAGCTGGAAACGGATCTGCGCCGGGCGGTGTTCGGCCAGGAGGAGGCCATCGGCCAGCTGTCGGCGGCCATGAAGATGGCGCGCGCCGGCCTGCGCGAAGGCGACAAGCCGATCGGCTGCTATCTGTTCTCCGGTCCCACCGGCACCGGCAAGACCGAGACCGCGCGCCAGCTGGCGTCCACGCTCGGGATCGAGCTGCTGCGGTTCGACATGTCGGAGTACATGGAGCGCCACACCGTCAGCCGCCTGATCGGCGCGCCTCCCGGCTACGTGGGCTTCGACCAGGGCGGCCTCCTCACCGACGCCGTCGACCAGCATCCGCACGCGGTCGTGCTGCTCGACGAGATCGAGAAGGCGCACCAGGACGTCTACAACATCCTGCTGCAGGTGATGGACCACGGCGCCCTCACCGACGCCAACGGCAAGAAGGTGGATTTCCGCAACGTGGTCCTGATCATGACCACCAATGCGGGGGCCTCCGACTCGCAGCGCAACTCGATCGGGTTCGGGCGCGGCAAGGTAGAAGGCGCCGACGACGAGGCGATCAAGAAGCTGTTCACCCCGGAGTTCCGCAATCGTCTGGACGCCGTGGTGGCCTTCAAGTCGCTGACGCCGGAGGTGATCCGGCTGGTGGTCCAGAAGTTCGTCCTGCAGCTCGAGGCCCAGCTGGCCGACCGGCACGTGACGATCGACGCGGACGACAAGGCGCTGGACTGGCTGGCCAAGAACGGCTTCGACGAGCTCTACGGCGCCCGTCCGCTGGCCCGCGTCATCCAGGACCAGATCAAGAAGCCGCTGGCCGACGACATCCTGTTCGGTCGCCTGTCCAAGGGCGGCCACGTCAAGGTGGTGCTGAAGGACGGCAAGCTGGCCTTCGAGTTCGACGTCCCGCCGGCGGGCGGCAAGCCCCCGAGCCCCGACCTGCCGGACGAGGACGCCCTGTCCGAGCCGGTGCTGGCGGACTAGCGACCTCTCACTGCCCTCTCAATAACCCACCTCTCCCCGTGCGCGGGGAGAGGTGCGGTGAGGGGACGGTCTCCGCGCTCCGCTTGCCCGGCCGGCTTTGCGCATCGGCCTTGCCCTCACCTCACCTCTCCCGCAGGCGGGAGAGAGTTACTGAGGGGGGCGTGGGTTTGCAGCGGGAAAACCCTACGAGATCTCCGCCGCGATCGCCTCTGCCAGTTCGCGCAGCTCCGCCGGGTCCGCCATGCCCTGGGCGTGGCGGCCGAGCGGCACACCCGCCCAGCGCGGGATCAGGTGGAAGTGGGTGTGATAGATCGTCTGGCCCGACGCCCGGCCGTTGTACTGG
>Ga0207695_10004964_pt1 | contig 17910 bp, 19 predicted proteins | sample KBSC54metaG_FD_184354 | JGI IMG/M metagenome (GOLD analysis project Ga0207695, IMG submission 184354) | Corn rhizosphere microbial communities from Kellogg Biological Station, Michigan, USA - KBS C5-4 metaG (SPAdes) (version 2) | ecosystem: Host-associated > Plants > Roots > Rhizosphere > Soil... | reverse complement strand
CCGGTGCCGCTGGTATAGATGATGCAGGCGAGTTCGGCACGCCTAGCGCTGCTCACCACCTGATTGATCAAGGGGGCGTCGCCGTCTCCCACGCTTAGATCCGCCCATTGGTGAAGCTGAAGAGTTTCGCTCGGCTGCGGGAGCCGGATCTCCTCCATCGCAATCACATGCCGGCAATCGGATTCGAGGATCACCGCCGGCAGCAGCGATGCCGCAAGTCTCTGATTGGAAACAATTGCGGCCCGAGCACCGGAATTGCCCAACACGTGTGCATGATCGCGGGTGGTGTTGGTCGTGTAGGCGGGGACGGTCACGCAACCCGCGGCCATGATCGCCAGATCCGAAATCAGCCATTCGGGGCGATTTTCGCTGACCAGCAGGACGCGATCGCCGGGTTCAAGACCGATCCGCCTCAGGCTGCTCGCAAGCGCGACCACCTGCCGTTTAGCTTCGGCCCAGCTGACGGGCCGCCATTCGCCGTCAGGTTTGGCCCAGAGGAACGGCGCATCGCCTTTCGCATCGGCACGAACGAAGAACATCTGCACCAGATTTTCGAAATGCTCGAGCTGGCGCGCGGCGGTCATTCGTGTGCACCGTTCAGCTCATTCGCACGGCGAGCGATCGCGGTCACATGACCCGTAATGTCCATCGCCACCCCTTCGCTGCGCGGGTCCGCGGCCCCGACCCACCTGCCGCCGACATATTCAATGGCATTCGCCTTGAGCCCGAGCGGGCCGACTTTGACATTTTCGCCGAGCGCTTGGAGACCGGGCACCAGCCGCTCCAGTTCCGTTCCCTGTTCAACCGTCGCGACCTTCTCGGGAGCATAGATCAGTCCCATCGCGATCGCATCCTGTGCGCTCATCTTCCAGTCGATGATGCCGATCAGCGCCTTCGCGACCTGGCAGATGATTGTCGCTCCGCCCGCAGCGCCGATTGCCACGCGCACCTTCCCGTCCGGCCCATAGACGATCATCGGCGACATGGAGCTGCGCGGCCGCTTGCCACCTTCCACCCGGTTGGCAACCAGATAGCCGTCCTTCACTGGCACTTCGTCGAAATCGGGCAATTCGTTGTTGATCATGAAGCCGTCGACGGAGATCCCCGAGCCGAAATAGCCGTTGATCGTAGTAGTCACCTCGACGACGTCGCCCTTCGCATCCGCGACGGCGAGATCGGTTGTACCCGGATCGTCCTTGAACGGCGCGCGCACTCGCGGCGGCGCTCCGGGCGGGACGCCGGGTGCAATATCCAAGAGCGTCCGCTGGGGGTCGATGAGCGCCGAGCGGCTGGCGAGATAGGCCGGATCGAGCAGCCCCTTGATCGGAATCGACACGAAATCCGGATCCGCAAGGTAGGTGTCGCGATCGGCATAGGCGAGCCGTTCCGACTCCGAGAGCAAGTGCCACGCGACGGGGGAATTGCGACCCAGCGCGGCCATGTTGAAACGCTCAAGCTGCTTGAGGATCATCTCGACGACGATCGCGCCCGACGGCGGTCCCTCCCCGCATATCCGGTAAGCACGATAGGTTTCGCAGACTGCGGGGCGATCTTTCGCCTTATAGTTTTCGATATCGGCGACGGTCATTTTCGACCGATTGTGCTCCGCCGTATCGAGCGCCTCCGCGATCTTTTTCGGCGTTTCGCCGCGATACACGATGTCGGGACCCTGACGAGCGACGCGCTCCAATTCATCGGCGAGCGCGGGCGCTTTCAAGATCGTACCTTCCGCCACTGGCTCACCGTTCGGAAAATAGGTCTGCCGAGCCCATCCGGTGACGTGCTGCGAATAGAGCTGCAGGCCGTTGTGCAGCCTCGCCGACACCACGAACCCATTGCGCGCGAGCCGGATTGCCGGACCGAACAGATCGGCCCAGGGCAACCGTCCGTAGCGTTTATGCGCGAGCCACATCATCGCCAGCGCGCCCGGCACGCCCGCGCTCTTGCCGCCAACATACATGTCCTTCGGCGCCATCGGCTTCCCGTCAGCACCGTAGAACCAGTCCGGCCCGGCCGCGGCCGGCGCGGTCTCGCGCCCGTCGATTGCCGAGAACTGGCCGGTCTTGCCGTCGTTGCGGACGAAGAACCCACCACCGCCCAGCCCTGAATTCTGCGGTTCGACAACATTGAGCGCGAGCATTGTCGCGATGGCCGCGTCGGTCGCGCTGCCGCCGCGGCGAAGCATCTCGACTCCCGCCGCAGCCGCGCTGGGATCGGATGCCGACACGATGCCGGCCGGAGCAGGTTTGCGAGGAGCGTGTTCGGCGCCGGCCGGACCGCCAACGAACAGCAGCGCGGCGGAAATACTCAGGAGCAAACGGCGCATCGGTGAGTGGCTAGCCGGTGCCGACTGCCTCGGCAATGCTGCCCAATCCCGCGTTCTTCAGCTTGTCGGCGAGCCCGTGGATGATCCTGCGGGCTATGCCCGGACCTTCGTACACCATCGCGGAATAGAGCTGAATCAGCGAGGCTCCGGCCCTGATCCGCTCCCACGCGTCATCGGCATTCGCGATCCCGCCGCATCCGATCAGCGGGATTGCGCTACCGCTGGCGCTTCGGAACTGGCGAAGCGCATCGAGCGCCAGCGCCCTCAAAGGCTCGCCCGAAAGGCCACCTTGTTCCCGTGCTCGAGCCGACTTCAGCGGCGGACGGGCAATGGTGGTGTTCGAAACGATGATCGCATCGATGCGATGGTCGAGCGCGGCCCGGACAATCCGCTCGGGATCACTCTTCTGCAGGTCCGGAGCGACCTTCAAGAACACCGGTGGTCCACCCTCCGATCGCGCGCCCTTGATTGCATCGAGAAGCGCGTCGAGAGCGCCCTGATCCTGAAGTGCGCGAAGCCCAGGCGTATTGGGCGAGCTGATGTTGACGGTGAGATAATCGGCGACGCCGCTCATCGCCTTCACGCCCTCGACATAATCGCCGATGCGATCAGGGCTGTCCTTGTTTGCGCCGATGTTCACGCCAACGATTCCGGGGTTCACGCGCGGAATTGCGTTTCGTGCGCCCTTCTTGAGCCGTTGAAGTGCGGTTTTCTGACCACAGTTGTTGAAGCCCATCCGGTTGATGACCGCCCGGTCCTCGGTGAGCCGGAAAAGCCGCGGCCTGTCGTTTCCGCGCTGCGGCCGCGGGGTCAGAGTCCCAATCTCGACGAAACCGAAACCGAGCGTCAGCATCTGGTCCGCCACCTCGGCGTTTTTGTCGAACCCTGCTGCCAACCCCACCGGGTTAGGAAAGCGTAACCCTGCTATCTCGGTCACCAACGACGGCATCCAACGCGGCTCGGGAGTGAACGCCGTTCCGCTGCGCAATTTCAGGAGATTGATGGTCAGGCGATGCGCGCTTTCGGCGTCGAGCGCGAAGAGCAGTGGACGAAGGATCGAGTAAAGCGACACGAACGCCGTCTGTCATCGCGCACGGTTTGATGCAATGCACGGTTGAATTTTGCGGTGCAGCATTCTAATTCGGACTGGAAAGCTCCGAATTCCTCATGCGCCTGAGCCACCTTGCCGATTATGCGGTCGTATTGATGACCGCCGCCGCCCGCCGCCCGGCAGGCGCACGCCTCAGCGCGACCGAGCTGTCGGCGGACACGGGAGTGCCGCTTCCAACTGCGCAAAAACTGATGGGCCAACTGGCCGCCGCCGGCCTGCTCGCCAGCGCGCGCGGGGCAAGCGGCGGCTTCTCGCTCACCCGCTCCGCTTCGGACATCAGCCTCGCCGATATCGTCGAGGCGGTCGAAGGGCCGATCGCGATGACCGCCTGCTCCGACGGAAGCCATGATTGCGCGCTCGATGCGCATTGCCGGGTGAAGCCGCATATCGGGGCGGTGGGAAACGCGGTTCGCGGGGCCCTTGGGGCCGTACGACTGACGGAGCTGGCGCGATGACCGAAGCCGTCAAGAACCGCGAGATCCGCGAGAAAATCGCCAAGGATTATGAATGGGGCTTCACCTCGCCCGTCGAGCAGGAATTCGCCCCCAAGGGCCTCAACGAAGACACGATCCGCTTCATCTCGGCCAAGAAGAACGAGCCCGAGTGGATGCTCGACTGGCGGCTGAAGGCCTACCAAAGCTGGCTCGAGATGGAGGAGGTCAGCTGGGCCAAGCTCGACATTCCCGCAATCGATTACCAGGACGCTTATTATTACGCCGCGCCCAAGGCGAAGCCGAAGCTCGCGTCGCTGGACGAGCTCGATCCTGAGATCCGTCGCACCTACGAAAAGCTCGGAATTCCGATCGAGGAACAGAAGGTGCTCGCCGGTGTCGAAGGCGCGCGCAAGGTCGCGGTCGACGCGGTGTTCGACAGCGTCAGTGTCGCCACCACGTTCCGTGAGGAGCTGAAAAAGGCCGGAGTCCTCTTCCTCTCCATCTCAGAAGCGATCCGCGAGCATCCGGACCTGGTGAAGAAGTATCTCGGCAGCGTGGTGCCGCAGCGCGACAATTATTTCGCTTGCCTCAACAGCGCCGTCTTCTCCGACGGCACCTTCGTCTACGTGCCAGAGGGCGTGCGCTGCCCGATGGAGCTCAGCACCTATTTCCGGATCAATGCCGAGAACACCGGCCAGTTCGAGCGGACGCTGATTGTCGCCGACAAGGGCGCCTACGTCTCCTACCTCGAAGGCTGCACCGCGCCGATGCGCGACGAGAACCAGCTGCACGCCGCCGTGGTCGAGATCTTCGCCCACGAGGATGCCGAGGTGAAATACTCCACGGTGCAGAACTGGTATCCGGGCGATGCCGAGGGCAGGGGCGGCATCTTCAATTTCGTCACCAAGCGGGCGCTCTGCTCGGGCGACCGCTCCAAGGTCAGCTGGACGCAGGTCGAGACCGGAAGCGCGATCACCTGGAAATATCCGAGCTGCATCCTGAAGGGCGATGGCAGCGTCGGCGAATTCTATTCGGTCGCTCTGACCAACAACCGCCAGCAGGCCGACACCGGAACCAAGATGATCCACATCGGCGCCAACACGCGCTCGACGATCGTCTCCAAGGGCATCAGCGCGGGCCGGTCGAACAACACCTATCGCGGGCTGGTCCGCGTGCTCCCGCGCGCCGAGAACGTGCGCAACTTCACGCAGTGCGATTCGCTGCTTCTGGGCAGCGAATGCGGCGCGCACACGGTGCCCTACATCGAGGTCAAGAACCCGACTGCGACGATCGAGCATGAAGCGACCACGTCAAAGATCAGCGAGGACCAGCTCTTCTACGGGATGAGCCGCGGGCTCGACCAGGAAGCGGCGGTCGCGCTGATCGTCAACGGCTTCGCCCGCGAGGTGCTGAAGCAGCTGCCGATGGAGTTCGCGGTCGAAGCGCAGAAGCTGCTGGGGATCAGTCTTGAGGGGAGCGTGGGATGATTTTTCTGTTTATCGGGCTCCTCTGCGCGGCACTGGCAATTTATGTCTTGCGATACGCCTTAATCGAAGCCGGAACCGGGAGAGCGACCCCAGCGCTGGATGGGATCACGGGGGTGCCGGGCTTCAACCGCGCAAGCTCCCCTAAGCTCTTCAAAGTGCGCCAGCTAACCGTGTGGCTCAGTTTCGGACTTTTTGCCTTTTTTGGAGCGGCAATGCTGGCGGTGTTTTTCGGGGTTCTCAAATGATCCCCCTCCTCTTCCTCGCCGCCGCGTCCGCCGATCTCGATGCGCTCGACCAGGCTGTGACGCAGTGCGACCGCACCAGCGCCAACCCGGCTTTCGCCGGTGAGGCGGCCCGGCGCAGCCAGTTTCTGGTCGATGTGTACAAGGAACAGGAGGCGATCGTGAACGCACGCGTCGCGATCGCTTCGGAGCGGCAGGCGCTTCGAGAGGCAGGCGGGGCGACGGCAGTTCAGGACAAGGATCTCGATCTTCAGAGCGCCGCACTCGATGATCGGCAGAAGGCGCTCCAGGATCAGAAGACTCTCGAATCCGCGCGCGAGGACGCGATGGACGCGATGCGCCGATATTTCCTGATGCACTGCCCCGCCGGCGGAGACCGCAAATAATGCTGATGATCACCAACCTCCACGCCTCGGTCGACGGCAAGCCGATCCTCAACGGTGTCTCGCTCGAGGTGCCGAAGGGCGAGGTGCATGCGATCATGGGCCCGAACGGATCGGGCAAATCGACCCTCGCGTACACGCTCGCGGGACGGCCCGGCTATCAGGTGACGGAGGGATCGGTGACGTTCACACCAAACCCGTTCGTGTCGAGCCAAGTCGAGGCACGTCCCTCGACTACGCTCGGGACGAACGGTGAAGGAGAGGCGTTCGACCTTCTCGCCCTTGACCCGCACGAGCGCGCCGCCGCCGGCCTGTTCCTCGGTTTCCAATATCCGGTTGAAATCCCCGGCGTCTCGTCGCTGCAATTCCTTCGCGAGAGCCTCAACGCCCAGCGCCGAGCGCGCGGCGAAGCAGAACTTTCCGGCGGCGAGTTCATCCGCCTCGCGCGAGAGCAGGCGGCGCTTCTCGGCATGGACGCCGAGATGCTGAAGCGCCCGGTCAACGTCGGCTTCTCCGGCGGCGAGAAGAAGCGCGCCGAGATGGTGCAGATGGGCATCATGGACCCGAAGTTCGCGATCCTCGACGAGACCGACAGCGGGCTCGACATCGATGCTCTGAAAGCCGTCGGCGAGGGCATCAACCGGATCATGCGCGCGCCGGACAAGGGCGTGCTGCTGATCACGCACTATCAGCGCCTGCTCGATTATGTGGAGCCGCATCGGGTGCACGTGCTTCAGGGCGGCCGGATCGTCCGTTCGGGCGGGCCGGAGCTTGCCCAGGAGCTTGAGCGCGAGGGATATGCGGAGGCCGCAGCGTGAGGTGGATTGCATCTCGCACAACTGTCACCCCGGACTTGATCCGGGGTCTGCCTGCCTTTGCTACGGCAGAACTAGGCGGATCCCGGCTCAAGGCCGGGATGACGGCTGGGGTGCGCCCATGACTGCGCCCTTCCCCACCCAAAAGCAGGAGGACTGGCGCTACGCCGACCTCGACGCGCTGAAGCCGGTCTGGGAGCAGTTCGGAGAACCGCCCACCATCACCGTCGGCCCGGGCGAGACGCTCGAAGAGGTTTGGCTGCCGACCCAGGACGATGTGCAGCTGAGACGAAAGCACATTGCCATTGAGGCGGGTGCGAGTGCCCGCATTTTTATGCTCAACGCGGCGCCGGTGTACGGCCGGATCGAACTCGAAATTACCCTCGCTGAAGGCGCTGAATTCGAGCTGTTCGGAGCGAATATCGGCACAGGCCTTTCGACCAACGAGATCGTCACCAACGTGAAGCATGCCGCGCCCAACGGCCGATCGCTTCAGGTTGTTCGGTCGGTGCTGGGCGGCAGGGCGACCGGCAGTTTCATCGGCAAGATCGAGGTCGCACACGGAGCGCAGAAGACCGATGCGGAGCAATCGGTGAAGGCGATGCTCTTGGATCGCGGGGCGACCGCCAACGCCAAGCCCGAGCTCGAAATTTTCGCCGACGACGTGAAGTGCGCGCACGGGGCCAGCGTCGGCGAGCTCGATCCGATGCAGCTTTTCTATGCCGAAAGCCGTGGCCTCGATCCCGCCGGTGCTCGGGCGCTTCTGCTCGAAGGTTTCATCGCCGGCTTGTGGGACAGCGCGAAAGAGCCGGGGGCCATCTGCGACGCCGCCCGTGCTGCGCTGCGTAGGGTGGTGCTGTGAACGCTCCGTCTCGAATCAACTCGGCGCTAAATGTCCGCGACCAATTCCCGGGGCTTGGCGACTGGTATTATCTCGACAGCGCGGCGACGGCGCAGAAGCCACAGGCGGTGATCGATGCGATAACGCAGGCCTATTCGCGCGATTACGCGACCGTTCACCGCGGCGTGTACGAGCGCTCGGCGAGCATGACCGCGAGCTATGAAGCCGCCCGCGCCGCCGCCTCGAACCTCATTGGCGGCCAGCCGAACGAGCTTGTCTTCACCCGCGGTGCGACCGAGGCGATCAACCTCGTCGCGCGGACGTTGCCGAAGAACGGCCGCAACCGGGTGCTGGTCTCGCAGCTGGAGCACCACAGCAATATCGTGCCGTGGCAGCTTGCCGGCTTCGAAGTCGACGCGGTGCCGCTGACCCCGGACGGGCAGATCGACCTCGATGCAGCGGAAGCGATGCTGACCGAAGAGCATCGCATTGTAGGATTTGCTCACGTATCGAATGTCCTCGGCTCGGTTCTGGACGCGAAGCGAGCGGCGGAGATCGCCCACTCCAAAGGTGCGCTTCTGCTGCTGGACGGTTGCCAGGCTGTACCCCGGCTGGACGTGAACATTGTGACCTTGGAGGCGGACTTCTACGCCTTCTCCGGCCACAAGCTTTACGGACCGACCGGCATTGGTTGCCTCTGGGGACGTGGCGAACTGCTCGCTCAAATGCCCCCGCTGCAGGGCGGCGGAGCGATGATCGAGAAGGTCACATTCGAGGAGACGACCTTCCTTCCGCCACCGGCGCGCTTCGAGGCCGGAACGCCGCACATCGTCGGTGCCATCGGGCTTCACGCAGCGATCTACTGGGTCGAAAAGCTTGGGCTCGATGCAATCCATGCACACGAGGGTGCGCTCGTCGCCGAAACGCGAACAGCGCTCTCGGCCATTCCGGGCGTGACCGTTTATGGTCCGGAGGATTCCGCCGGAATCGTCAGCTTTAACGTCGATGGGGTGCATCCCCACGACACCGCCACCATATTGGATGATGCGGGCGTCGCCGTCCGCGCCGGCCATCACTGCGCGCAGCCGTTGATGCGCTGGCTCAATGTCCCGGCGACAGCCCGCGCGAGCTTCGCGGCGCATAGCGACAGCTCGGATATCGAAGCGTTGGTTGGTGGAATCGAACAGGTGAAACGGGTGTTCGGATGAACGAGGAGCGCAAGATCGAGACGGAGGAGGTGGCGTCCGCGCCCACCCCGCCGCGAGCGCGCGTTCCGGACAGCGTCGCCCGCAAACGCGACTATCTGGCCGGATTCCTCGCGGGCGAGACCGAGCCCGCGCTCGCCGACAACACCGATCTCAAGGATCGCGTGATCGAGGCGCTGAAATCGGTGTACGATCCTGAAATCCCGGTCGATATCTACGAGCTTGGCCTGATCTACGACATCCAGATCAGCGAAGATGGCGACGCTGTGATTACGATGACTCTGACCACCCCGCACTGTCCGGTCGCGGAGTCGCTGCCCCAGGAAGTCGAGCTTCGCGTGCTGTCGGTGCCCGGGATCCGCGATGCCGAGGTCAAAGTGGTTTGGGATCCGCCGTGGGACCCGTCGCAGATGAGCGACGAGGCGCGGCTGGAATTGGGAATGCTATGAATAAGGAAACGAAACTTCGCGCCCGTCCGGCGGCCATCACGCTGACGGACGCTGCAAACAAGCGCATCGCCGAGCTGATGGGCCGAGCTCCGGAAGGCGCGATCGGCGTGAAGCTCTCAACACCGCGCCGTGGCTGTTCGGGCCTGGCCTACTCGGTCGATTACGTGACCGAGGCCAACCCGCTGGACGAGAAAATCGAGACTCCGGGCGGCACTTTCTATGTCGACGGCGGATCGGTGCTCTACCTGATTGGATCGGTTATGGACTGGCGCGAGGACGATTTCGCCGCCGGTTTCGTGTTTAACAATCCCAATGCGACCGGCTCGTGCGGTTGCGGCGAAAGCTTCACCGTCTGATCAGAATCCAAGCGTGAAGCGCATCGCCGCGCCGTAATCGTTCGGCGCATTGGCGATGTGCCCGGGCTGCCGCCGGGCAAACAGATTGCCGCCGAGCCAGCCATTGCCGCCCCACAGCGCTGAACCGTAGCTTAGCTCCGCATCCACTTCGCGCCCGCTCGGGCTCAGCGAATAGGCCTGCCAGCTGTCGGTCGCGAGGCCGGTCTCATAGCTATAGGATGTCGGAAGCATAAGTCCGAACCCGCCCCTCTCGACGCGCAGCGGCTGAGCCAGCCGGAAGCCGAGATAGTCGCTGGAATTGAGCAGGTGCGATTTGCCGATGTCGAAGGCGAAGGCATCGGTCTGCAGCTTGCCGCCCGCGAAGCTTGTCCACCCGCGCCGGGCAGTCAGGCCCGCAGCAACCCCGTTGCCGAAGTCGTGGCGAGCTTCGAGATCGAGGAACATGGTGCTCGATGCGCCGCCGCCGAGCGGACCAGCCATCCGGCCGCCGAGCAACGTGTCTTTCTCATCCAGCCGCCCGAGCCCCGCATAAAGCCAGCTTCGCCCAAGGCTCTTGTCGACCGCCACATCCGTCCAGCGATAGGGCAGCCCCGTGGAGTCGGTCGGCACGTCGCTCCACACCTTGCCGGTCTCGCCCGAGAATGTGACCGCGGCGGGACCGAAATCGTGGCGAACCGCCATACTCGATCCGCGAACGGCGGAGAAGCCGGGATCCCCGGCGACATCCCTGGCGATCAGGAACGCACCGGCCTCTGCATGGGTCAATCGCCGCTCGAGCGCCTTGGCCCCTTCGGAAATTCCGAAGGCCGCAGCGGTTCGCTTGTCGAGCCGTGCGATGGCTTCGCCCGCAATCAACCGCGATTTACGGACATCATCGGGCCCGATCACTGTTGGATCCGCGCCGAAGCTGCCGACGATATCGTGACGCTCCGCAACACTCATCGATACCGTCACCGGCCCAGCCGAAACGCCATTCACATGCACGTCCCCTTGGAGCGCATTGGTGAGTGGATGGTCCTTCGGCGCCTCGCGAAGCGTTTTCGCGAGATCGAGAACATAAGCGCGCGAATAGCCGTCGAGGATGATGGCTCCGAGCGGGTGCTTGCCGGCGGAAGCGCCGCTAGCGTCGCCAGCGGCGCCGGGAAGGCTGCCGTTGCTTGTGGTGCTGACCGGAATCTTGCTGCCCGCTACGCTGGTTGTCCCGATCGGCTGCATCGCCCGCTGAATATCGAGTTCCCCGTTGCCGTAGATCGAGTCGATCCCCGTAGCGCCGAGATCGTCCGCTGAACTGAACAGGATTTGGACAATCTGCTGGCCCGTCAGGTTCGGAAAAGCCTGCGCAAGCAGAGCAACCGCGCCTGAAATCGTCGGAGCGGAGAAGCTGGTCCCGGACCAGAGGAACTGAGCGCCCGTCTGGTCAGGCGCGCGGTCGTTGTAGCCAACTGCAGTCAGATAATATTGAGCGCCGGTCCCGGCCTTGTCGGAAAAGGATGACAATGCAGTCGGATTGCCCGAATCGCCAATGGAGCCTGCGATGATCACCATCCCGGGAAAACGCTGGGCGGGAGTCAACGCGAATGGATCGGGATCAGCGGTACTGTCGTTGCCGGCTGAGATCACGAGAACAATCCCGGCGTTCGTCGCACGCTGCATTGCTCCGAGAAGAGTGGAACCTGGAGGCGAACCGCCCAGCGACAGATTGATCACTCGCGCACCGGCTATTCGGGCATTGTCGATTCCTTGAGCGATGGCCGTGTCTCCGAACGAGCAATCCTTGGCGGTCGTACAGCTGCCAGGATCGTCGGCACGTTCCATGACGATGGTCGAATCGAAGGCGACGCCCATGGTGTTCTGATTGTTGCGACCCGCAGCGGCGACGGCCGACACAGCGGTGCCGTGCCCCGCATCGTCGCCCATTGGGCGATTCCCGGCGACATCGGTGCTCGCCGGATCAATCCGTCCGGTGAATTCGCTCAGGGTCGGGTTAATGCCGCTGTCGACGATCCCGATCTTGATGCCTTTGCCCGTCGCGCCAGCATTGTAGGCTGCGATCGCGTTTGCCGCGACTGCGTAGTTCGACGCCTGATATTCGGCAGTGTTGTAGTTGATTGGAGGCGTCGGGGTAGGGGTAGGGGTTGGAGTTGGCGTCGGTGTCGGTGTCGGTGTCGGCGTGGGAGTCGGCGTGGGCGTCGGAGTCGGCACGAAGGGAGCGCCCGACATTCCGCCACCGCCGCCGCCAGCACAGGCCGACAGATTGAACGCGAACGCCACCGCGAGCGCACTCGTCGCCAGAAGCCGCCTGTTCATCTTACGCATACTCCGCTCAAGCCGCTGAAATATAACGGCTTCCCGGGAATGATTATGGTTCACGAATCATTACAATTTGCTGAAGATCGCAAAGCGGCTAGTCGCCCGATCGACCATGGATTCGCGCTTCGCCCACATCCGGGAATGGATTTTCGACCTCGACAACTGCCTCTATCCGGCATCAGTGGGGTTATTTCCGCTGATAGACGAGCGGATGGGGGCATATATCCAGCGGCTTCTCGACTGCGACGCCACTGAGGCCCGACGCGTTCAGAAATACCATTTCCACACGCATGGAACCACGCTCGCCGGGCTGATGAAGGAGCATGGGGTGGATCCGCACGATTTCCTCGCCGACGTGCACGGCATTTCGCTGGATCGGGTCCGCGCGAACGAACGGCTGGACCGATTGCTGCCGCGCTTGCCAGGACGGAGGTTCGTCTTCACCAACGGCGACGCGCCCTATGCTCGGCGGGTGCTGGCGGCGATCGGCATTGATCAGCATTTCGACGAGCTTCACGATATCCACGCCAGCAGCTTTCGGCCCAAGCCGGATCCTTACGGCTACAAACTGTTATGCGAACGGTTCGGGATCGAGCCGCACGAGGCTGTCCTGGTCGACGACATGGCACAGAACCTCGCGCCGGCGAAGGAACTCGGGATGACGACGGTATGGGTCGACAACGGCTCAGAACGCGGCAATCACGGCGCCGGTGACTTTATCGATCACCAGATTGCCGATGTCGGCGAATGGCTTCAGCAAATCCTCGAAGGGTAAGACATGAATTCGAAACTTCAGCCGGTCATCGATGAGGCTTGGGGGCAGCGGGACTCGATCGGGCCGGACACGCGGGGTGACGTCCGCCTGGCGGTGGATCGCGCCATCGCCGCCCTCGATTGCGGGGAGGCCCGGATCGCCGAGAAGATTAGCGGCGAATGGACCGTCCATCAGTGGCTGAAGAAGGCCGTGCTCCTCTCTTTCCGGCTCAATCCGATGGAAATGATCGCAGGCGGACCCGGCGGCGCGCACTGGTGGGACAAGGTGCCATCCAAGTTCGCCGGCTGGGGCAAAGAGGAATTCGCGAGCGCAGGGTTTCGAGCAGTCCCGGGAGCGATCGTCCGCCGCGGCGCTTATGTCGCGCCCGGAGCCGTGCTGATGCCGAGCTTCGTCAATATCGGCGCGCGAGTCGGCGAAGGGACAATGGTCGATACCTGGGCGACCGTCGGAAGCTGCGCGCAGATCGGCCGCAACGTTCACATTTCGGGCGGCGCCGGGATCGGCGGCGTCCTTGAGCCGCTCCAGGCCGGCCCCGTAATAATCGAGGACAATTGCTTCATCGGGGCACGATCGGAGGTCGCCGAAGGCGTCATCGTCGAGGAAGGATCCGTGCTGTCGATGGGTGTGTTCCTCGGCGCCTCAACCAAGATCGTCGACCGCGCCACGGGCGAGGTGCGTTACGGACGGGTGCCGGAATATTCGGTGGTGGTTCCGGGAAGCCTGCCCGGCAAGGATGGCGCGCCGTCGCTCGCCTGCGCGGTGATCGTCAAGCGGGTCGACGAGCGCACGCGATCCAAAACAAGCATCAATGAGCTGCTCCGCGACTGAACATAAGCACAGCTTATCGCGCGCTCCCGCGCATTTGTTGGCGCAGGAGGAGTGCGGCACCTACCTCGCCGCAATGGCAACAGTTTCGGATCTCGCCCTTGAGGTCCCTATGCATCGTGCGGCAATCCGCAAGGTGATGAACGGCCGCGACTGGCTGATCCTGCTTGCCCTCGCATTAATCTGGGGCGGCGCCTTCATGTTTATCGGTGTCGCCGTCCACCGTGTGCCACCGCTTACCTATGTGTGGCTGCGCCTCAGCTTCGCCGCCGCCGGCCTGTGGCTGTTCTTGTGGTGGAGAGGAGAGCCGGTCCAGTTGCCGAGGGAGGTGTGGGGATCGATTTTGCTCGTTGCCCTGCTGAACAACAGCCTGCCGTTCGTTCTGTTCGGCTGGGCGCAGACTCACATCGCCAGCGGCCTTGCTTCGATCCTCAACGCAACGACACCGATCTGGGGCGTGCTGGTCGCGCACTTCTTCACCCGCGATGAGCGGATAACCCCCGCCAGGCTTGCGGGAGTATTGCTAGGCTTTGCTGGCGTCGCTGTGATGATCGGCCCCTCGCTGCTGACATCGCTTGGACACGGAGCGGTTCCGCAGCTGGCCTGCATTGTCGCGTCGTTGAGCTATGCGCTCGCGGCTGTCTGGGCGAAGCGGTTCAGGAAATTGGGCATTCCGCCAGCGTCTCTGACGGTGGGCCAGCTCACCGGCGCCGCCGTGATGATGCTTCCCGTTGCGCTGATTTTCGATCGGCCGTGGACCGAGGCGATGCCGAGCTTCACTGCCTGGGGTGCGATTCTGGCTCTGGCGTTGGTCTGCACCGCCTTCGCTTATGTTCTCTATTTCAAGCTGATCGATTCGGCGGGTGCGACCAATGCATTGCTGGTAACGCTGCTAGTGCCGCCGACTGCGATCCTGCTCGGCGCCACCGTCCTGCACGAGTCTCTTGCGCCGCAGGATTTCGTCGGGCTCGCGCTGATCGCGCTAGGGCTTGCGGCGATCGACGGGCGGCTGTTCAGGTTCCTCGGGCGGACTCGCCAAACAGCTTAGCTGCCTCCGGCCCGGTCCAGTCGAGGTCGCCGATATAGCGCCAGACCTCACGGCCCTTGCCGTCATAATAAATCGTCGTTGGCAAAACCTGCGCGTCCAACGTCGTTGTCAGCGTTGATTTCGGGTCCTGCCACGATTTGAGCTTGTCGATTCCGTGCAGCTTGAGGAAGGCATCGACCGAGGCGCGTGCGCCCATGTCTTCGGAGATTTCTATCACTCGCGGCGCTCCCGCGCGCAGCGACAGGGCCTGAAGCGTCGGCAGCTCCTTGACGCACGGCCCGCACCAGGTTGCCCACAGATTGACCAGCATCGGCTTGCCGCCGGGGTCGGGAAGGCTGGCCTGCTTGCCTTGAGGGTCCTCGATCACAAGAGCCGGCAGAGCGCCGCCGGCGTGACTGCGATCAGGCCCTTTTACGATGCCTCCGGCCGACTCGCTCTGGGAGGCTTCATTACCAGGCGCCTTGTGCCCGCACCCGGCGAGCAGCAACGCTGCCGCGGTCACTCCCACTAACGCTCTATGTCGCATGGCCGCGCGATAGGACTTCACAAGCGGGTGGCGCAAGCGCCGGGGAGAAGCTAGTCGGGCGGCGATGAATGGCTTGCGGATTCTCGTGGCCGTAGCTGGCCTTTCCATCCTCGCCGGATGCGGCAGGATGGGCGAGCTTCAGCCCGCGCCCGGGCAATCGCTCCCGGTCAAGCCGCGCATGGCGCAAGCGACGCCGAGCCCCGAAGACCTGCTGACTCCGCCGCCCTACGCGGATCCGAAGCGCGTCGATGAGATCATGAAGAAGTCTACCCCGCGCAAGGTGGATCCGTTCAACCTGCCGCCGCCCGGCGGCCAGGCGCCGACCGTTCCAGTTCAGGAACTCAACGCCAATTCGCCCACCAATCAGGCAGGACCGATAACCCCGAATGGCCAGTAAAGTTCGTAAAGCCGTGCTGCCCGTCGCCGGGCTCGGCACCCGTCTCCTGCCCGCAACCAAGTCCATCCCGAAAGAGATGCTGACGATCGTCGATCGGCCGCTGATCCAATATGCGGTGGATGAGGCGCGCGAGGCGGGAATCGAGCAGATCATCTTCGTCACCGGGCGCGGCAAATCCAGCCTGGTCGATTATTTCGACCACGCGTTCGAGCTGGAATCAACGATGCGCGCCAAGGGCAAGGATCTCGGCGTTCTCGAACCCTCCAACGCGCGCTTTGGAGAGGTGGTCTCGGTTCGCCAGCAGGAGCCGCTGGGGCTCGGCCATGCAGTCTGGTGCGCGCGCGACATCGTCGGCGATGAACCGTTCGCCGTGCTGCTCCCCGACGAGTTGATGGTTGGCGAGCCCGGCTGCATTGCGCAGATGGTCGATGCTTATGCGAAGGTCGGCGGCAATGTCGTCGCGGCGCTCGAGGTGCCCGACAGTGAGACTCACAAATATGGCGTGATCGATGCCGGCGCGAGCGACGGCCGGGTCACTGAAATCCGTGGCATGGTGGAAAAGCCGGCGCCCGGAACCGCGCCGTCGAACCTCATGCTTCCCGGCCGATACATCCTTCAGCCGGAAGTGATGCGGGCGCTTGACGCTCAGGAACGCGGGGCCGGCGGCGAAATTCAGCTGACCGATGCGATTGCGAAGATGATCGGCAAGCAGCCGGTGCACGCGTACCGCTTCGACGGCGACCGTTACGATTGCGGAAGCGCCGCGGGGTTCGTGATCGCCAATGTCGCGATGGGACTGAAGCGCTCGGATGTGGCGCCAAAAGTGCGGGAGTTCCTGAGCGAAGCTTAAGCGGGTTTGGAGACTGCTTCGAGTTGCGCCAGCCGCTGGCGAAGCTCGCCCAGCTGGATCGCTCTTTCGATCACGCGCGCGTCCAGCGCCGCATTATCGTCCGCGAGGCGCTTCATCGCCTCGGCTCGCTCGATCTGGCGGGCAATGCAGGCGGCGAGCACTTCGAAATGGCAGGGCTTGCGAACGACGCCATCCGCGCCGGCTTCGAAGGCGCGAACCGCGGCTCCGGTATCGGAGCGGCCGACCACCAACAGGATCGGCAACTCGCCATGCGTGGCATCCTCGCGGATCATCCGCACCAGCTCCACTCCGCTGGTCACTCGAAGCCGCGCCTCTGAAAGCACGAGATTGACCGGCATTCGGTGAAGCTCGGCCATTGCCGATTGCGCGCAATCCGCGGTAGCGACTCGATAGCCGAATTCGCCCAGGCGGCGGGCGAGGACCCCGCAATAGCGCCGGTCGGGCTCGACGACGAGGATTCGCGGACGTTCCCGCTCACCCGAAACATGATCGAAATTGAAGCGCACAGCCATGCTTCTGGCGCTAAATGGAAATGGTTAATGCGCGGCTAAACTTGCTGTCAGAATCCGATTTTCAAAGTGAAACCGGCGCAGCGAGAGCACCCAGGTGAAATAACGGCAGGCCCCACATGAGCTGTCATAAGCTGCCGCGCTCTTTCCGTTAATGGGGTGACACCCGGGAAATTCGGCGCCGGAAGCCGGTAACGCGACGCATTGCCACGGCCACAGACGACGATCTGGCTGGGGCTGGATTTTGAACAATCAACCGGAATGCGCGGACCCTGCGCGGCCGCGTCTGTCGGATTACTTGGTGCAACCGAAACCGGTGGAGGCGCTGGGGTAGCCTGCATGTCGCTGCTCCGACTCCTCCATCAGGAAATCACCTGCATCAATATCACGGATCCAGCTCGACGTCCCAGTAGAGATAATCCCGCCAGCTGTCGTGCAGATGGTTGGGCGGGAAGCTTCGGCCGTGATCCTGCAGTTGCCAACTGGTCGGCCGGATCGGCTCGCGCTCGACATGCATCCCCGCCTCGCGCGGAGTGCGCCCGCCCTTCCTGAGGTTGCACGGCGCGCAGGCGGTCGCGACATTCTCCCACGTCGTCCGGCCGCCATGAGAACGCGGGATCACATGATCGAACGTCAATTCCTTGTTCGATCCACAATAGACGCAGCGGAATTTGTCGCGGAGGAACAGGTTGAACCGGGTAAAGGCCGGATATTCGTTCGGCTTCACGAACTGCCGGAGCGCAATCACCGAGGGCAGCTTCAGCGCCATGGTGGGGCTGTGCACTTCGCGGTCGTAATGAGCGACGACATCCACCCGCTCCAGGAACATCGCCTTGATCGCCGTCTGCCACGGCCAAAGGCTCAGCGGGAAATAAGAGAGCGGCGTATAATCGGCATTGAGCACGAGTGCCGGGCAGCTCTCCGGGTGGCGGATCATCTCCGGGTGATACATGACGCGGGCAATGCTCCTCACGCTCGCCCGCTCGATCAGCTCCGGCCC
>Ga0207695_10004963_pt1 | contig 17917 bp, 10 predicted proteins | sample KBSC54metaG_FD_184354 | JGI IMG/M metagenome (GOLD analysis project Ga0207695, IMG submission 184354) | Corn rhizosphere microbial communities from Kellogg Biological Station, Michigan, USA - KBS C5-4 metaG (SPAdes) (version 2) | ecosystem: Host-associated > Plants > Roots > Rhizosphere > Soil... | reverse complement strand
CCGAGCGAGCAGTCGTTTGAAGATGAACGCTGGGGCGGCGGGCACGGGATCTTCACGTTCGCTATGCTGCAAGGGCTCACGGGCGGGGCGGACCGCGACAACGATCGCGTCATCCGGGCATCTGAGCTGAGCGACTATTTGTCCAGTGTCGTCCCCTCGCTCACCCAAGCCCGGCAGCACCCCCGGGTGGCCGGGACGTTCGACGCCCGCATGGTTCTTGCCCATGTTCCGGGCGTAGCGGCTACAGCCCCGACGACAGGTAACCTGGAGATCTCCGGACTCGCCGGCACAGAAATATACATCGATAACGCCTTCCGAGGCAGCGTTCGGCGCGACGGCAGGCTAATGATCGACTCCATTGCCTTCGGGCCGCACCGTTTATCCGCTGATATCGAGCCGGGCAAAACTTTGGAGGGGAAGTTTACTGTGTCGGCCTCCTCTTCAGTAATGAAGATACCCCAAATACCGGCGACTCCACTTAGCCAGTTGCTCCGCCGTATCGCGAGTGGCCAGATTCTGGAGACGGCAGGGGCGTGGGATTTCTATCGAGCTCAGAACTTCACCGGCACGCAGCACGCCGCGGCCAGCGCTTTCCTCGCCGCCGCTTTGGAGGAACTCGGCCAGGCTTGCGTCAGCGACTACGTTCAGTCAACGGAGATTGGACCGAAGAAGAAGATGCTTCAAAAGGCCTCGGCGGCGTATGAGCGACTGCGTGTCCTGCGTCCTAATGATACCGGCCTTGAGGCGAGGGCGCTCTTCTGCCAGGCTCGTCTTCAAATCGCCGACAGCCAGTTCGAATCTGCGCTTGTTACGCTTCGGCAATCGCTTAAGATTGACTCGCAGTTTGCTTGCGCGTACAACGCTATGGGTGTCGCCCTTGGACGGCTGAACCGTCTTCAGGAGTCTCGCCGGGCATTTGAAACCGCGGCGCGCCTGACTCCCGAGTGGGCCCTCCCGCCGTTCCAAATCGCCTCACAGTTGATGGCCAATGGCGAGGTACGCCAAGCGGTGCCTTATCTGGAACAGGCTGGCCGTTACAATCCGCGTTCGGTGGTTCCGCGGTGGACGCTGATGCGCGCGCACCGCTTGCTGGGCGGCCTCTCCGACGTGGAGAGAGATGCCACGGAACTGACCCGGCTAAATCCCAACTATGCGCCCACCTATCTCGAGCTGGGCCGTGCGTATGAAGCGGCGGGCCGGACCGCCAAGGCTGCAGAGGCGTACGAGACCTATCTCCTGCTTGCGCCGAACTATGCCGATAGCGATGAGATCCGCAGGAGGGTGCAGCGCAACCAGGCGCAACCGGCGCGGCCGAATCCCACGCTGCGGCGCGCCGGCGAACGGTAGGCAGCCCGCGTCACGGGGAGAACTCGCCGAACATTATGGATTTCGGAGCAAGACGACTTGCGCGAAGAGACCGGTAGTGTCGCCGTAGTTGGTCTTGTTCTTGCCGTATCCAACGGCAAAGGTGACCGTGTCGTTGGCTTTCAGCTCGATCTCGCGTGAGAACGCGGCGGTGGGACTCGCGCCCTGCACCTGGTGGGATGCGGGATCTCCTCCATACCCTTGGATTTCCGCATCGAAGAGGGATGTGGCATTGTGCAGCACGTGTACATCGGTTGAAGAGAGACCGAAATGAATGCCTTCGAACCGGGCTGTCACTTTGTACATGCCTGGCGCTGGTGCGACGAAACGAACCAGGCTGAACTGTCCGGAATTACTGGCTTCCATGGCGACTTCGCCTGCTCGCGCGGCCCAGCCATTGCTCGAACCCAACTGGGTCTGCTTTGCGGCGTTGTAAGCGACGTATGGATAATATCCAGGGCCGGGTCGATCGCTGACGCTGGGGTGCCAGAATCCAATCTCGCCTAGTGCGCCGGTCGACTTATCGAGTCGAAACTGAGACGGGTCGAGTGAGTTTGTCTCGGAATAGCCGTATTGCCAGACCTTGTTGGGATTGTCGCGCATTGAGAAGTCGGCAGAGAGATCGAAGGTTGTTGCCGCTCGTGCGAACAGGCAAAAGAAGACGATAACGGCGGTTCGAATCATACTTCAGTATTCCTGACGACTAGCTAATGATGCTTTTTACAACGTTACCGGAGACGTCGGTAAATCGGAAGTCACGGCCGCTGTAGCGATAAGTCAGCTTCGTGTGATCGAAGCCGCAAAGATGCAAGATCGTAGCGTGTAAATCGTGAGGGTGCACAGGCTTGTCAACCGCTTTCAAGCCGAACTCGTCTGTTGCGCCGTACACCGTTCCGGCTTTGACACTGGCTCCGGCGAGCAGCATGCTGAAGCCGTAGCTATTGTGGTCTCTGCCATTTTGCAGTCCCCCGCTGGTGGGCTGTACCGACGGAGTCCGTCCGAATTCGCCGCCAATCATTACCAGCGTGTCCTTGAGCATTCCGCGGGATTTGAGATCCCGCAGAAGAGCGGCGATTGGCTGATCGGACTGTTCGGCATGCTTGCGATGGTCCATGATGTCGCTATGACTATCCCAGGGCTGGCCGGCGCCGTAATAAACCTGAACCATTCGCACGCCGCGCTCCACTAGCCGGCGCGCCATCAGGCATCCACGCGCGAAATTACCGTCGCCATAAGCGGTCCTGGTGGCCTCGCTTTCCTTGCCGATATCGAATGCTTCCACGCCTTCGGTTTGCATTCGGAAAGCTGTTTCCATTCCTTGAATGGTGGCTTCGAGCTGCGGGGCTGGTCCATGCTGCTTCAATTGCAGGCGATTTATCTTGCCCAGGAGATCGAGCTTCTGCTGCTGTTCTGTTGTGCTCTCACGGCTGTTCCGAATGTAAGGAATGAGCTTTTCCGGATCGGTCTGATCGTTCTGCACCCAGGTGCCCTGATAACTGGCCGGGAGGAATGCTGAGTTCCAGATTTGCGGCGCCATGATCGGCAACCCTGGGGCCAGAACCACGTATCCGGGCAGGTTCTGGTTCTCAGTGCCCAAGCCGTAGAGAAGCCAGGAGCCCATGGACGGGCGTCCCGCGAGATTGTGCCCGCAGTTCATCATGAACAGACCCGGCGGGTGGTTCGGAATGTCGGTGTACATCGAACGGATCACGCAGATGTCGTCGATGCATTCGCCCAGTTTGGGAAAGAGGTCGCTGACTTCGATGCCGCTCTGTCCGTACTTTTTGAAAGCGAAGGGCGACTTCATCACCGTTCCCAGACGCAGCTTGATGCCGCCGCCCACGATCGCCTGGTCGGGCCCGGGCATGGGTTTGCCATCGTACTTTGTGAGCATCGGCTTGGGGTCGAAGGTGTCGACGTGGGATGGTCCGCCGTTGAGGAACAGGAAAATGACGCGCTTGGCTTTCGGAGCGAAGTGTGGACCTTGTGGTCCGGTGCTGGCACCCAGCACTCCGCCAAGGCCAGCCACGCCGAAGCCGCTGCCGATTGTCATTAACGCGTCCCGTCGAGTCATCATTTTGGCGTCTCCTCTCTAGCTGATGTAGTTAAATTCGATCGAGCTCAAGAGCACTTCGAGATACTCGGTCCATGAGTTGTTCTTAGACGATAGGAACTCTGTTGCATATTTTAGTTCCTGCGGAGTGGGCGTACGACCGAACAGCGTCAGATAGACGTCCCTGATTTTCGGGGCGGCGATCTTTTTGGCTAACGACTCGGCTTGGGATCGGACGAAGTCGCTATTGAGGAAAAACAACTGTTGCACCGGAACGTTGGTAGTGATGCGCTGCTCGCTCGTTTCGTTGGGATCCGGGAAGTCGAAGAGACGGAGAAATGCGTCCGGTTTCGCCCGGCTGACCGCGGCGTAGATGGTCCGCCGGGTGTTCTTTTCATCGTGAAGGGGAATGGCGGGTCCGCCTAATTTCAGGTCCAGGTTTCCAGCGACAAACAGGAGTGAGTCCCGGATAGCTTCCACGTCCATCCGGCGAATATTCGCCCGCCACACTAGCTTGTTGTCCGGATCGACTTGGACGTTCGCCTCCGAGTAGTCGGAACTCAGTGCGTAGGTCGCCGAGAGCATGATCTCGCGGTGCATTTTCTTGATCGACCAGCCATTCTCTACAAAACGGCTGGCGAGGTAGTCGAGGAGTTCCGGATGAGTGGGCGGATCTCCGAGCTTGCCGAAGTTGCTGGGCGTGTCGACGATTCCGGCGCCAAAGTGATGCTGCCAGATGCGATTCACCATGACACGGGCCGTGAGCGGATTGGCGGGAGTGGCGATGGCATCGGCCAGTTCGAGCCGTCCGCTGCCTTTTTTGAACGGAGCCGGATGATCGGGGCTTAGGATCGCAAGAAATTGGCGGGGGGCTTCTTCTCCTAGGGTCTCGGGGTTGCCTCGGATGTAGACGTGTATGTTTTCCGGCTTCGCTTTGTCTTTGATTACCGGATAGTAAGGATATTCGGGGGGCAGCGCGGCCTGCATCTTGTCGATGCGCGCGCGCAGGGCGTCGTAGTATTCCTTGTAGACGCTGGTCAGGTAATGACCGACTTCATCCGGCGAAAAGTAGAATGGTCCGGGCCCTGGTGTTTTTTTGGCTTTCTTGTCCTCTCCGGCGCTCAGGTCTTTGAGAAGGTAGAACTTGCTGCGGTCGAGAGGAATTGTTTGCGGACTTTCGCCCTCTTTTGTGCGGGCTTTGATCTTGGCGTTCTTTACGTCGAGATCGGCTTGTTCCTTCAGGATAGCCACGAGATGGGTTTGGAATTCTTCGGCGCACTTCCGCAGTTCCGCCTCCGATGCTCCTTTCTTGACTAGAGCCTGCCAGGAGTCGAGGAATTCGTATTCGCGCTTTCGTTCGGGGTCGAGAAACTTAACCCATCGCTTCAGGACATCTTTTTCCAGAGCGCTGTTCTCCGGATGACGGCTGGCCAGCATATACTCGGCGGCCTTGTCAGCGAAGATCTCGGATAGTTGCGTCCGTTGATTTGCGAGAAATTTGTCTTGGATCTTTTTCTGCTCGTCGAGGGCTTTCTTTTGGGTTTCGTATTCCGTAACCGCGGCGGCGGGTGCACGAGGGAATTTGTCGGGCTCGGTGCCTTCGAAGACTCCGAGGAGCGAGTAATAATCACGCGTGGGAATGGGATCGTATTTGTGGTCGTGGCATTGGGCGCACGCTACGGTGAGGCCGAGGAAGCCGCGGGTTGTGGCGTCCACACGCTCCTCGCGGAACTCCGGTTTTGGACTCAACGAATAGAAACCCAGGCCGCCAACGAGCTTTTTCTTCTCGGAATCGGGTGCCTGATCACCTGCGATTTGCGCCCTTACAAACTGATCGTACGGCATGTCGTCGTTGAACGCCTGCACTACCCAGTCCCGATACTCGAAGGCATTCGGCAGGGGTCCGTCGCCCTCGGCTGTCAGTTGATGGTCGGAATAGCGGGCGACGTCTAGCCAGTAGCGGCCCCAACGCTCTCCGTAATGCGGGGACGCTAGCAAGCGATCTACAACTTTGGAGAATGCGTCTGGCGATTTGTCGTGGATGAAGTCTTCCACCTCGGATGGAGTGGGTGGGAGGCCGGTCAGGTCCATGGTGGCCCGCCGGAGTAGTGTTCTTTTGTCGGCAGGCTGAACAGGCCGCAGTCCTTTGGCTTCCAACTTGGCGAGGATGAAGTTGTCGATGGGCGAACGGACGCGAGATTTGTCCTTCACGTCCGGGGGCGCCGGCTTCCGCACTGGTTGAAAGGCCCAAAAGGCGCGTTGCTGGGGCGTAATTACGTACTCGTGCGCCGGGGGAGCCGGCGGGGCGTTGGCACCCCACACGGCTCCGTCGCGAACCCATGCTTCGACGATGGCGATTTCGTCATCGGGCAACTTGCCGGTTGGCGGCATCTTGATTCGGGAATCGGTGTAATTGATGGCCTTCACCAGCAGGCTCTGGTCGGGCTTGCCGGGTACAAGAACCGGGCCATCTTCGCCGCCCTTCATCATGTTTTCGGGCGTGTCCATCTGCAGGCCACCCATTTTGGATTCGGTGTGGCAGCTATAACATCGCTTCGACAACAAGGGTCGGACCTTGGACTCGAAGAACTCCGCCTTCGATGCGGATTCCGCACCTTGCACGAGGGCCGCGGCGAAGAGGCCAGCCCAAAATACGGACGCGCAACGATTGCCAATCAACATGATCAGAAATACAAGTGGATACCGAGTTGCATCCTTCGCATCGTCCCTTGCACGTCGAAGATATGACCCGCCTGACTGGCCGGCGCGTCAATGGTGAGCGTGGGATTGGCGAGATTCGGATGATTCAGTGCGTTGAAGGCTTCCCAGCGGAACACGAGCCGGGTGTTTTCGTTGAGGGGCGATTTGAATGAAAACGACTTGTTCAGTCCCCAATCGGCGATGAACTGTCCGGGTCCGTGCAAGATTCCGGTTCCGGTGTTGCCGTAGGTGTATGCGGCAGGGATCGCGAAGGCCGTCGGGTCGAACCAAAGATTGGCCGAGGGATTAGCCACGTGCCCGGAGGCAATCCGGTTGGGCAGTTGAGAGAAGTTCGTGTTCAGCGTATTCGCATTCATCGACGGGGTAAGGAAAGCTCCGTCCTGTATTTGCGTCACTCCGGTGAACTCCCATCCGGCGACGAGAGCGCGTGCGAAGCCCCTGGCATTTTCACCTATCCGGTGACCGGGACCGAAGGGCATTTCCCAGACATGGCTGAGGACCAGCCACCAGTTGGGCGTCGATGTCGGACCTTTATAGAGCGACCTGTTAAAGGGGTCGGTATAGTTGTCGGCGATCGTCTTCTGGTACGTAAACGCGCCAGTGAACTGATAGCCTGCAGCGAACCGTTTGTCGAGCCGTGCCTGCAGGGAATTGAAGCTGACGTTCTGTACGTTGCCCCGCTGGTGAGCGCCCAGGTTCTGAAAACCGTACAAAATGCCGTACAGTTCGCGTGACGGCAAGGAGCCCGGTCCTGGGACAGGAGCGTTGACGTTCACATCGAGAAAGCCATGCCGGATGATACTGCCTACGTAGCTGAGTTCGGCGGTAAACGTGGAAGTGACTTGCCGCTGGATCGTCGCGTTCCACGCATCCTGAACGGTGGTTTTGTCGCCGGCGGGCCGCCCGTATACGGTTTGCCCATCGGCTGGTGCAAGCGCTCCGCTGCTCGGGATCGTTACGCCGTTCGTCGATTCGCCGCTAGGAGGTCCTTGTGATAGGGGAAACACTCCCGTGTAGAGAGTAGGCGCGCTGATGCTCTGTTGGCTTCCGAGTGGCCATTGGCAGCAGTACGTCGCGAAGTTCGCTCCGCCTGTATTGATGGCAAAGCTACGGCCGTAACCGATGCGGAAGACTGTTTTCGGATTGAAGGAATAGGCGAGGCCGAACCGGGGAGCAAAATCATGATAATCCGGCTGAACGCCTGCGTATTTATTGAAGGGACCAACGTTGGCGAAGTTCATTTGCGCAGTCGCGAGATTGAAGTTGACCTCGCGAGCTGTACCGTCGGAGTAGGTCGGCGAATAATACTCCCAACGCAGTCCGAGCGTCAGTGTCAGGTTCCGGCGAACGCGCCACTCATCTTGAAAATAGAGGCCATCGCGATCCTGGAATTCGATCGGGAGCTGGATGTAATAGCCTCTAGAGAAGCTCTGGGGAATGCCAAGCAGAAAACTGGCAAAACCCAACCCGGTATTTCCTGTCGCCCCGCCGAGCGCTGTCGCAGCGTTGCTGAAGGTTAAGGCGCCTCGAAGCGATTTGTCGATGCGCTGCAACTTCACATGGGGACGAAGATCGGCGCCCCATTTGAGCGTGTGCGAGCCCCTGGTGTGGGTCCAATTGGTGACGTAATCGAAGCTCTGTTCCAGTTCGTAGAAATTCGAGTAGGGGTTACCGAAATAAGTGTTGGAACCACCGGCGATCGGGCCGTTCCAAGCCATCTGGGGAAGCCCGTCTGTAAGAGCTGTTTTCTGATTAATTCCAGGAAGACCGATCTGGTCGGCTGTTTGCAATCCGATGTCGGTCTGCGCAAGATTGCTGCGGAAACGAGAGAATCCGAAACGAACCTCAGCGATCAGATTCGTCTTGATCACCTGGGTGAGATTCAACGAGAGATTTTGGGTTCTGGTCCCGCCAACTTCTGCCTGCGGCCCGAATCCTGGACCACCCGCAACGTTGCCGAAGATCGGAGGAGCGTCATACAGCGATCCAAAGTAGCTGTATCGGGCGAACACGCGGGTGTTGGGCGAGAAATTGTAATCCACGCGGCCGTTGACGCCGTTGGTGTTCGATTTGAAGGATCCCGATTTGGTGTAGTCATGGGTAAATGAGGGGTCGGGTGTGTTCGGATCGGGCAGCATCGGGACTAGCTTGGTTGTGATGGGACTGAGGCGGTTGGACGGGATGATGTTATTGGGGAATGGAGTGCGGCCAACCCCACTGCTGTTCCCCGTGTTCGGATCGTAGATCAGGTACTGACTGGCCACCGCGCTGAAATCCCCCTGCTTCATCGCCGCCGAAGGTAGAGCTAGCTGCTGCGTGGAACCTTGAATCGATTGCAACCCCTGGTAGTCGGCGAAGAAGAAGATCTTGTCTTTCTTGATCGGGCCTCCCAGGCTTCCGCCGAATTGATTCCAGTGCCAGGGGGCGATCTTCGAAGTGGACTGAGTGAATGGATCCCGTGCGAAGAAGCTGTTGTTTTGCACGTATTCGAACAATGTTCCGTGATATTCGTTCGAACCGGATTTGGTGGAAGCTTGAAAGACAGCGCCAGCCACCTGGCCAAACTCGGCATCATAGCTGTTGGTGGTGATTTTGATTTCCTGCAACGAGTCAACGTTAGGATTCACCATCGCGACGCCTTGAATGGTCTCCTGGTTTTCGATTCCGTCCAGTTGATGGTAGTTGTTGCCGCTCCCTTTGCCGTTGACGAAACCGTTGGTGTCGCTTCCTGGATTCTCGCCTATGAAAGCAGGGCTGGTGGAGCGTAACGCGCCGGGTAGAATTTCAATGAGCAGGCTGACATTCCTGCTGAGAACCGGTAATCTGGTCAGCGTCAGGTCACTGATGACTCCGCCGAGGTCCGCTTTCTCTGTCTTAAGGACGGCGGCGTCGGACGTGACGGTCACGGTGTCGTTGGTTGAGCCGAGAGCAAGTTCGGCGTCGACGCGAACGACGGTGTCCACATTCAACACAATCCCAGTTCTGTCCAGTTGCTTAAAACCGTTTGCCGAGATCCGCACGGTATACCCGCCCGGTATCAGTTGCGGCACGGAATAGAAGCCCGCGTCGTTGCTAGTTGCGGTGGTGGTTACATCGGTGCCAGTGTTGGTCACGGTCACCTTCGCCCCCGTGACAACAGCTCCCGATGGATCTCTCACAAATCCGTTAATCGTACCTGAGACCGCCTGACCATAGGAGCGGGTCTGGGCCGTGGCAAACAGAGCCAGAATCGCGAACAGAGCGTGCTTCATGGTATTCCTCCCTGGAATCAAAGTCTGAAGCTTCCAATGCGGCCAGATTATCTTAGCCATGAACGATTGTCAACAATTTTATTAACAATAATGTTTCCGTGGCGAAACGCACAGAAAATGGGCTGCGAGAGAAGGCAACAGAGGGATGTGCGGGAAGGGTGGGGCCTACTCTACTTCGGCTTCTTCAGGGACCCATGGTCTGCTGTTGGAAGCGAGAAAGAGCGGGCCGTTCTGCTGAAAAAGACGATCGTGCAATTCCTGGAAGTATTGCTCTACCTGCCTTTCGACTCGCGATATGGGGGATGAAAGGATCATTTCCACATACCGTTCGTGGCCGGCATAGCGCTCCATAATGGGCATGCGGGACGAGAAGGCCCTCGCCATCATGAAAATAAAGGGATTCATCACCGAGTTCAAGGTTCGATAGAGCTGCTCGCGGCCCGCCAACTTCCAGATCGTCTGGTGCAACTTCATGTCGGATTGCAGAAACTGTTCGTCGTCCGCGTTCAGGCCCGCTTCCTTCATCTTGTTGAGCCTTTCTCGAAGAATGCGTTCCTCCTTGGGGCCCATTTCTTCGCGCATATATCGAACGCACAAGCCTTCCAGCTTGCCTCGAATGCGGAAGACGACGTCGATGGATTCTGCTGAAATGTCGTGGATGAAGGTTCCACGGCGCGGGATGGTTACGACAAGTCCATCACGCTCCAGGCGGAGGAGCGCTTCCCGCACAGGTCCCCGGCTGCATTGAAGCCGGGCTGCGATGTCTTCTTCTATGATTCTTTCGCGAGGCCTGAGTTCGCCCGCGTAAATCGCTTTCTTGATATGACGCTCGACGCGCTGGCTCGCTGACAGCTTTCGATCCTTCTCCGTCTTCGTCATCGTATCCCTACTATCTGAGTGATTATAGCAGTCCGCTTGTTACCGACCCATTCAGTTTGGCCCGCTGTCGAACAGCAACATCTCGGACGTAAGGTTGTCCTCGAGCCGAACAACTATACCCTCGCGCATCAACTCCGTCCCTGGAATTTCTACAGTCTGGTTACGATTACAGAAGGTCACACGATAATCGCGGCTCGCGTCGATGCCGCGCGGCCGGAAGATATACGTAGGGTCACCATCTCCCGATGTCCGGAAGAGGGTGGCTACAGCTCTCTTCGAATCAGGCGCGGCGTATTCGAGTACAACCCAGGGCGACGACTCCAGCAATGGCGTCATCGGGGTGTGATGGTATACGCGGCTTCCAACCATGATTGGCCGCACAGTTCGTTTGTACAGATCCACGGAGGACTGGATTTTGGCGCGCAGCAGGGGATTAAAGTCCTCCAATGACGGGCTGATTCCGCGGAAGATAGGCCGGGACATCATGACCGTACGCAGTTGCAGGTCCAGATCTCCGTCCGTGGCATGATCTCCGACCTCGGTCCCGAAGGTGCGGAGCAGGATTTCGGGCGGCAGAATCCACGTCATGCCATTGAGAATCTTTAGTCCGCGCGGAGCACGCATCCAGTCGGAGAGCTCTGTATTATGAAATCGCCGCAGGATTCCCAGATCCAGACGACCCCCGCCGCCGGCGCAATTCTGGAAGATGACCCGTGGAAATCGCGCGCGGAGCCGATCGAACATCGAGTACAGATTCTCAACGTGCCGCCACATCGTACTCTCGACAAAACCGTCTTTTACTTGATTCCCGCCCTCGTTTACCGTGCTGTTGTAGTCGATGCGAAACATGTCCAGATCGTATTTCTGAATGATGCGGGCGATTTCCGATTCCATCCACGCCGCGACTTCGGGTTTCGATACATCGAGTTGCCGGCCGTTTGCTACCAGCTTGCCGTCCCTGGTCAACATCCAATCCGGATGCTCGCGGCGCAACTTCGATGCCGTGCCGATGCCCTCGATCTCCACCCAGAGACCGAACAGCATCCCCTTTTTGCGCGCATATTCGCGAACTGGCGTGATATCGTTCGGCAACCAGGCGCCGGGATACCAGTCGCCTACATTTTGAGCCCAGCGGTTCGGCTCCGGCCCGTACCAGCCGGCGTCAATCATGAATAACTCAGCTCCGACTTCCGCTGCGAGGTCCACCTCGCGTTTCATGCCAGCCTCGGTCTCGTGATCGACGATATAGCCGCGATGATTTGCTTCCACCTGATACTCGCGGCCGGTGATTTGGGGTGGCATGACGTCGTGCCGAACGTGGTCGTGCAAAGCCTGGATCACATGGTCGAGATCGGAGTGCATCACCAGTAAGTGAGCGTCGGGTGTGCGGATTGTTTCGCCCGGCTCGATTACGCGCTGCACGGAGTCGATCGCACTCGGTCCCATGGTGAAGAACAGGCGGGCAACGTCGCCTGCAGGGTCCGCCGTGCCGGTTACCTTGGTTGTCCAGTTCCCGCTCCAGCCCAGGGATCCGACAAACCACTCGCCGGTAGCCTTGTTATGCGCGAAGAAGGTCGGATGCCCCCAACCCGACTTACCGCGAGTGCCGGAGATCGCTTTTGTGGTGTTGGAAATGGGCTCGAACTTCCACGCGCCTTCGTGCCCCCATTCCTCATACTGGGTGTAGGCGACCTCGAAGGGCGCTTCGTCGGGCTTGAGCCGTTCCCTATAGGTGGGCGTGTTCCACAACATCCCGGACCAGGGAGAGACACTAGTCAATCCGGTCGCTTTTGGGCCGGAATTTGTGATCTCCAACCAGCGCACCATGACGGGACCGCCGGAGAGGAGCGTTTGCACTTTTACCGTTACCGGCCGCGCTTTGCTTTTCAACTCCAGAGTTTCAAGCAAGCCGTTAGGGTTTTGTATTTCGTGTTGAGTCGCGCCTACCCACTCCCAAGTGCCATCGAGGCTCTGACCTTCGAGCGATATTTGAAACGCATCGAGAGGCAGTCCGCCAAAGAGACGGCGTTCCTGGTCCAGATGGTTTTCCGGCTTCACCATACCGCTGGAGAGCCAATAGCGGTTGACCCAGTGGCCGTTTCGGAGCGCTTCGTCACAGACCGAAAGGCCTGAAGTGAATCGAATTCCGGGTTCCGGTCCGGATCGCACGACGGCGCGGCGGTAATTCTCGGCAGCGCCCTGACTCAATGCCGACAGACAGACCGCGAAAAATGCGAGGACAAGCTTTTTCATGACAGATATTCTCATCCGTTTATGACAGAGCGCCCTTATTCTGTCAACAGCTATGTTGACAATTCTGCAGGAGCGAAGTATGTTTTGGATGGAGCATATCTTGTATAAAGCGCTGGTGGGTTTTGGAATCGTAGCGGCCGTCTTGTGGGCGGCAGACGGGAAGATACCCTATGTTTTTCAACCTTCCGGGTTGCATGGCGTCATTTCCAATGTGACTGTGCTGCCGGTGGGCGAAACCCAACCGCTGCCGGCGGGGTTTGTGTCGCCCGACCTGGATCTGCATGCGATGGCGGCCTGGTCGTTGCGGGTTCTCCGTAAAAATCCACGACCAAATCTCGACTACGAACCCGTGTTCTTTGTCCGGCCGATGCACGTTCCGCCAGCGCCGGACGGTCACGATCCTATTGTTCCCGGCGACACGGACGCGCGGATGGATTGGGAGTTCCCCAACATGCGGGAAATATTGGGATTGAACGAGCGTGGGGCTATCGAGAAAGGTCTTCATAACCGGGTTCTAGGCTACCTCAACGACGATGGCTTGGCCTGGGTGCCTCCGGGGCATTTCATGGAGGGTGAGGTGTATAACGGGAAGAAGGTCGGACCTGAAAAGGTCGCCAGCACCTGGGCTACCTGTAAGATCCTGCGCAGCCTTTCCGAAGACTACAAGCGCACCCACAACGAAGAAAACAAGGCACGATCCCGCCAGATCTTTGTGGCTTTGCGCAAGCTGGCCGATTGGGATTCAGGCCGAGCCTACTACCCGCACGGTTCCGGCGCCTGGGCTGACGGCAAATGGATTAAATCGCAGGTGCCAACGGCCGTTTTGGAACCGATAGTTAGTTATTGGGAGGCTTTCCAAGATCCGGAGGCGTTGGATTTCGCGAAGGCAGTTGCCGAGGGTCTGATGGCCGACTCCGAACTTCTACCTCCCCTGAACGCGCGAATCAAGCCAAACGGGGAGTTCCACGGCCATATGCACTCCACTCTCCACGGAGTCTGGGGAGTGGCGCATCTTGGGGCGGATCTGAACGAGCCTCGCTATTTGGACTGGGCCAAGAAAGTCTACGACTATGCGAGCGAATTCGGCCCGGGCACCGGTTGGATGCAAGCGGCCCTCTGGAACGACCCGGTTCGCGAGCTCTCCGAGACGTGTGCGACCTCAGATATGGTTTCCATTGCGAGTTGGCTGGCGAGTGGCGGATTTCCGGAATATTGGGACCATGTCGAGCGCGCCCTGCGAAACTACATCCGGCCGGAGCAATTCTTTGTTACACCGGAGTACGAAGCTCTCTACCGCAAGCTGAACGCGGACAAACCGGAAGATCAGATTCAAGCCGGCCTTGCCCGGATGCGCGATCTGCAAGGATCAGTCATGGGCGGTCCGGCTCCCAATGATTGGATCAACTGGATCGGGTCGCCGAAAGAGTGCGGCCCTTATGTTACCCCGTACGGCTGCATGTCACTCTTTGGATGCTGCACACCGGAGGGAATGCGGGCGCTGCATACCGCGTGGGCTGGAATCGTTTCAATGAAAGGCCATGATATTTACGTAAACCTGTCGTTGACGCGCAAGACCCAATGGTCCGACGTCATTTCCAGCGCGCCGCAATCGGGGCGCGTGGATGTGGCGCCGCACACGGCAGGCAATTACATGCTGCGTCCGCCGTCCTGGTCTCCGCGCGATGGAGTTCGCATTCTGCGGAAAGGACGCGAAGTTCCGACTGTGTGGGGAGGACCGGCCATGGCGTACGTAGTGTGCCGGAATGTAAAACCCGGAGAGACTTTGACTTTGGTCTATCCACTGGTGACTTTCAAACAGATCTGGGGAAACTGGCCAAGCCAGCCGAATCTAAAACTGACGATCACCTGGAGAGGCAACGCCGTTATGGATATGGAGCCTAGGGGAAAGGGCCTGCCGATTGACTTTGCGAATCTCCCTCCGCTGCCGGCGATTGTTGAATAGCCAGCTAAACTTCCGGAGAGAGCAGCCGCCTGGCGATTTCCCGAACGGAAGCTGTCGATCCCCGGAATGCCCAGATCTGACTTACATCCTCGTAGGACGTTAGACCTGTTCCCCCGCCAATAGCGGGCACGTGATACTCCAGCTCGCTGAAACTCCCGAGAACGCTGTCCACATTACAGGCCTGGATCGCGAATCCAAAATTCTCAGTTTCCCGCCACGGAACGTCGACATACTCCCCTGAGGGATTCACGAAGAAATTCCGGATAATTAACGCCGATTGTTCGCTTCCGGCGGGATACAAATAGCCGACGCGGCCCGTCATCGCAACGCCACGCAACCCGATCTTGTGCTCGCCCTTCGCCCGCATCCGATAGAGCACCAGCTGGTCTGTCACAATCAGGTCGTTTGCCGCGATATTACCCATGTACAGTTTGGGTTCGGCCTTCGAATAGGTAGAGACCAGAAGCTCGCCTCCGTGCGGCATTTGAACAAGATTCCACAGTCCGATCCGGGCACTCGTGTTCCGGCTCGCTTCTTCTAATTTCAGCGCGGTATGTTGTGTGTATCCGGCATATTGCACGCCGGTTGCAAAATTCCAATCTTTTTCGTAGCGCAGCGGATTGAGCGCCGGTCCGACCCATTTTGCCATCTCCAGAGCAACCTGTTCTTTCGATCGCGAAAGCGTCAGCGTCAACCTGTTTACCAGACGGACCACTCCATTTTCCCGTACCAACTGATATTGACCTGGATCCAACTGCCTCGGTTGCCAATAGGTCGACATGTCGAGGTTAGGGAACTTTGGAAAGAAGATGTCCACTTCCGGCGCAAGCCACGTCCGGTCGCCACCAGAGTTTTGCCAGGCGTCACTTCCATAGAACGTTATTGCGGATTCCGCCGATCGCAGGGCTGGATGGGTCCAATAAAAGTTCTCCGCGGCAGTGCCGGCGAAGAGTCCTAATACGCGCCCTCCGTGCGGCAGAAGCAACACTCTACTGCCATCGGAAGAAGAGTAGGTCTCGGTGGGCTTTCCCGCGCCTTCGAGTGTGTCAACCAGTTGGTCCAGCATTTCACTCCTAGACGCCGGCGACGTAGCCGAGTCCGCAGCGGGCGCTGGATTCGTTGCGGAAGTCGGAGATCAGCGACATGAGCGCGGTGGTACCACCATCGGCGATGATCGTCTGTCCAACGATATATTCCGCGTCTTCGGAGCACAAGAAAAGTGCAAGTCTGGCGATATCCTTCGGGAAACCAGGCCGGCCGAGCGGCACGGAGTTCCTGGCACCCTCTAGCGCTCCCTCATCTGTGTAGCCGGGAAATATCTTGCGATGATTCTCGACCATCACCCAGCCGGGAGCAATCGCGTTCACGCGAATCCCCTTGTGCGCCAGTTCTACGCCGAGCGTACGAGTGAACGCGATGATGGCGCCCTTTGTTGCGGCATAGACGGCATGTTCGGGCGCTCCTTGAACACCGTGGATGGAGGTCAAATTTACGATTGCGCCGCCGCCATTATTCAACATGTGCTGGACCACGTGTTGTGTGAGAAAAAATTGCGCGCGAATGTTCACATTGAAGACCGTATCGTACTGCTCGGGCGTGATCTTCACGAAAGGTTTATTGAACGTGATGCCGGAGTTGTTGACCAGGCAATCGATACCGCCGAGAAACGCAATCGCCTCCGCGCCGAGCCGGACAACTTCGTCCACGTCCTCGAAACTCGCTTTGATGACTGTTGCCTTGCGGCCCATGGCAACGATCTCCTCCGCAGCCGATTTCGCTCCCGCATCGCTGTGCGCATAGTGCAGCGCAACATCGGCGCCTTCCCGGGCGAACTCGAGCGCGATGCCACGTCCGATTCCGGTGCCCGAGCCGGTGACTAACACCTTCTTGCCTTCAAATCTCCGCTGGTCGCTCATCGAATACCTCCTTGCATGATCAAGTCATCTTCCAATGGACGTGTTCATCACCGTGAATTCGGACCACTTCCCCAGTTTCCTCGAGATGTGCCAGATGACCGTGAAGCGGATACATCAGCAGCCACTTATTAGCGGCCGGCCATCCTCCGAGAAGAGGACCACACTCATCCATGCAGGCTCGTAGCGTCAATCCACCAGGATGCCGTTCCAGCGACTTCCTTACTTGTGCGTCGGCCATTTGCACGAACCGGCGGCACTCGTCGAGAAACTCCGTGGCCTTTTCCACCGCATACGGTGGCCAGTGAGCGGAGTAAATCCATTTCACTTCCAGCGACTCGATCAGTTGGACGGAGGATAGATAGGCCAGGATCGAGAAATAAGCAGGTGGTAACGAAGGGTCGCCGTTCACCGACGGACAATAGCTGCCGTGAAGCGCATCGCCGACGAATACCGAACGATGCTTCGCGTCATAAAACGCCAGGTGACCGTTGCTGTGCCCCGGAACATGAAGCACGCGAACGCTCCGATTGTCCTCAAATGCGATCTGCTCGCCACCTCGAAGCGTCAGGTCGATCCGGTGCGCGGGTCCGGCCATTTCGCGCACCCACTTGGTTGCTTCGGGCATCAGTGCGAGGCCCACGCCATGATCCTTCATCCAGTGGTTGTACCGTAGTGCGAAGAGCCGGTCCGGATCCTCGATTACCATGCGGTCCGCGTCTCCACAAGCCAGCAACACGTTTCCTGCCGCGCGCTTCAGGGCGGCGTTTCCGCCGTGATGATCGGCATCCGCGTGGGTGTTCACCGCCATGGTCAAACGCTCGGGCGAGATTCCAATCTGTTTCAGGTACGGCAGAATCACGTCTCCAGGCGTGGCCGCGGTTCCGGTATCGAGCAGCAGGACGTTGTCACCCACGAACAGGTATTGAAAAAGATGACGGTCTGCAATACCCGACCGGATCTGGTGCACGTGTGGAAATATTTCCATTTGCGCAAACGCCTATTACACGAGGAGAAGCGAAGGAGCCTCAATCAATTCCCGGATGCGTGCGAGGAACGTGGCCGCCGCAACGCCATCGATCACCCGGTGATCCGCGGACAGATTCAGCGCGACTGTTGGTTCGGCGGCAATTCGATCACCGACTACAACTGGTCTCTTCGCGATACGGCCGGTTGCCAGAATTACACTCTGCGGCGGGTTCAGAATGGCCTGGAACCAGTCGACGCCGGCGTGGCCCAAATTCGAAAGCGTGGCGCTCCCGCCGTCCATTTCGGCCAGGCCCAGACGGCCTTCCCTCGCCTTGCCGGTGAGGGCCGCGCGTTCGCGGGCGAGTTCGAAAAGAGAGCAGCGATCTGCATTCCGCACCACGGGCACTAAGAGTCCGTTATCGGTCTGTGCCGCAAAACCGATGTCGATCGATTCATTCCGCAGGATCTCACTTTCGCGCCAGTACTCATTCACGTGCGGTTGTTCAGCGAGGGCCACGGCAATCGCCTTGAGGAAAAAATCCGTATAGGT
>Ga0207695_10004962_pt1 | contig 17917 bp, 15 predicted proteins | sample KBSC54metaG_FD_184354 | JGI IMG/M metagenome (GOLD analysis project Ga0207695, IMG submission 184354) | Corn rhizosphere microbial communities from Kellogg Biological Station, Michigan, USA - KBS C5-4 metaG (SPAdes) (version 2) | ecosystem: Host-associated > Plants > Roots > Rhizosphere > Soil... | reverse complement strand
CAAGCGCTCTTGACCACGGGAACCGCAGGCTTCAAGATAGGCTGAAACGCCCAATGCGGAGGCCGCTTCGACTCACCAGTCGCAACGGCTTCCTCCGGCCACGAAGCCCCCGAATCGATCCAAGCCCGCAGCAAAGAGACTTGTTCAGAAGTCAACCGCGGACCCGAAGGCGGCATAACCACATCGGAATTCGCCGAAACATATTTGATCAGCAGACTCTGCGCGCTATTGCCCGGAACGATGGCAGGCACACCCGATTCGCCACCCTTGAAAGCAGCGGCCTTGAGGTCAAGTCTAAGGCCATGCATCTGCAGCTTAGCCCCATGACACCCCAGGCACCGGGCCTTCAAAAGAGGCTGAATATCACGCGTGAAATCAACCTCTGCGGACGCATGCGTAGCCAACAGAATCGCAGCAGCGAACGCAAAAGCCCTCATGGACGCCGATTCTATCGCACTTAAATCCCGCGTGAAGCCTCAGAACATAAACCGCAACGCCAACTGTATTTGCCGCGACGTCCGTGCAGTCGCCGAGATCGACCCCACACCATTGCTCCCAATCGTCGTATTCGACGGTATCTGAAACTGCGGATGATTCAACGCGTTAAAAAACTCCGCCCGAAACGCCACATTCATACTCTCCGAGATTCGAAACCGCTTCGCCGCAGTCAAATCGAAATTGGCCGAACGCGGACCCGTCAGCACATCGCGCCCCGAATTTCCGTAACAATAGCAAGCCGCCGGAGGAATAGAAAACGCCGCCGGATTAAACCACTGCTGAAGCGTACGATCCGGCGGATACGGATCGATCCCAGCGACCACGTTCGCCCGCGCGCCCGCGCCATTGTTGGTGGCTGACGGCGCACCCACCGTAAATGGAAGCCCGCTCTGCAACACGAGAATGCCGTCGAGTTCCCATCCTCCGGCAACGTAACGGCTAAAAAGATTATCGCCGCCCGCCCAACGTTTCCCCGTGCCGAACGGCAATTCATAAGTGGTAAAAAGATTCAACCGGTGGCGCACATCGCTATTGGAACTACCCCAATCCGCCCGCCGGTTAAATGGATCCTGCCCTCCCCCCGAGCCGCCATCCCAAGGAGCGTTATCCATCGAATGCGACCACACCCAGTTCGCATTGAAATACAGACCCTTGGAATATCGCTTCTCGAACGTCACTTGAAGCGATTCGAACTCCGAGTTGCCCGCAGACTCCCAATAGCTGATACCAGTAATATTGGGCAGCACCGGATAATACGGCCGCCGTGGATTAATTGCACCCGGACCCGGCGGCGGCGTATTGATCGCCAGATTCCACGCAAGCCGCCGCCCAAGCGATCCCACGTACGTCGCCGTCAGCACGGTCGATTGCGCCAATTCGCGTTGCACGCCGAAGTTAAACTGCTGAATCGCAGCGTTACGGAAATTAGGATCAATTCCGGTAATCGTCGCATTCGGAACAGCCGCAGTCGGGTTGTTCGGATCAGTAGCCGGAAAATCCGACCGTTTCGGAATCCCTTGACTCACAGTGTTAGCCGGAAACAAATCTCCCGGGCTGGTCGTGAACACAAGATCGAACGGCTGCTGCCGGAACTGGCGGATCGTCGTGCCATAGTTCCCTTGCGGATCGTAGAAAATTCCGTATCCGCTCCGAATCACAGTTTTTCCGTTCAGTTGATAAGCGATTCCCACACGCGGAGCAATGGCGTGATAGTCGGTGTTCACGTTCGCCGTATCGCTGGCGTTTCGGCCGGCAATCAGAAGCTTCGCCGTAGCAGGATTCCAATTCACCCAGAAGTCATGTTCCTCGGTGAAAGGCGTGTTGATCTCATAATGAATCCCCAGATTCAGCGTAAGCTTACTACTCACCCGCCATTCGTCACGAACATAAAAATTGAACTCATTCGTGCGAACATGCGCAGTCCCCGGAATGAAAAAATCCCGGACCGTAGTGCTCGGAAGCCCCAGCAGCATACTCGCGATCGCATCGCCGGTTCCGCCAGTGCTCGAAGGATTATTCGTAAACCCACTGGTAAACGTGAAACGCCCAAACGCGCTCTGTCCAGGAGGGCTCGCCGTTTCGCTAATCAAACGCGTCCTGATATCAAAGCCAAACTTCAGGGCATGCTTCCCCTTCTGCCAACTCACGTTCCCAACGTTCTCAAACATATGTTCGCGCCGAATCAAAGGTTCCGACCGCGCGTTCCCAAGCCCCACATACCCCGACGGGCTAATGATCGGAGCCGAGGGCTGAAACGGATCGCTGGTATCGCGCCCCGGGATCTGCGGCCAAACCGGATCAGTCAATGTCTCTGGCAGCAGAAATTGCCGGAACTTAGTGAACCCGAATCGATACTCACCGATGAGATTGGAATTGAAAACGCGGTTGTAAGCCAGTACGCCATTGTGACCGCGAACTGTATCCGGCCCGGCGAAACTATCCTCATTTCCGCCGATCCTGGTGTCGAAAGTGTCGGGAATATGCAGGTCGGAGTTATCAATCGAATACCGGCCAAACAGATTTTGATTAGACGTGATCTGGTGATCGACGCGTATATCGGCCCGGTCGACGTTGCTCAGTTTCTCCGGGTTCGCAATAAAGTTGTTGACCAACGCCCCGGTCTGCGGACTGGGATACAGAGCCACGATTTTCGCCGCCAATGGATCGAAGCGGTTCGCGGGAATCATGTTGTTCGGAAACGGAGTCCGTGTATACGTCGTCGCCCCGCTGGCACTCGTCACCGCCGTTGTTGTTGACGGATCGAAGATGCCGTTCTTCGCGATCCCTGTAAAGTCTCCCAACTTTTCCGCCGTCGTCGGAACAGTGATCACTTTTGTCTGCCCCTGCTTCTCGCGATAGCCTTCGTAGTCCGCAAAGAAAAACGTCTTGTTCCGAAAAATTGGCCCGGAGATACTTCCGCCAAACTGGTTGAGCTGGTATTCGGGAATCGGCCGATCCGCGCGATCAAAGAAATTCTTCGCGTCCATCGCCGAGTTCCGCAGGTATTCAAACGCCGACCCATGCACAGCGTTGCCCCCGGATCTTGTGCTGGTCACCAGCACCGCGCCACCCGCCCGGCCATACTCCGCACCCGCGTTATTCGTAATGACCTTAAACTCCTGCACGCCCTCCACAGCCGGCCGGACCACAAAAGTTTGCGAGATCATTTCCGTGTTGTCGATCCCATCCAGCAGCAATTGATTACTGCTGTCGCGCGCGCCGTTCGCAAGTATAGTGGTCCCGCCAGGCCGCAATTCATCAGGACGCAAACCGGCGTTGATCGTCCCGGTCTGAGCGTAGCTGAGCCCCGTAACTCCTGGAGCGAGCACCGCCAATTGCACAATGTTGCGGCCATTCAGGGGCAGCGTCTCAATCGGTTTCGTATCGATCACCTGACCCACGGTGGACCCTTCCGTCTGCATCAAAGGTGCTTCCGCGCCCACTTCAACCGTTTGCTCCACGCCCCCAAGCGCGAGTTGTATATCGAGCCGCGCCTCCTGCGCCACCTGAAGCACCAGGCCCTTCGTCATATACCTCTGAAAGCCCGTCTTCTCGGCCTCAACGGCATAACTGCCCGGTGTCAGATTGACAGCCCGAAAAGCTCCCGCCGCATCGGTAGAAAGATTGATAGACGTGTTAGTACTTTCGTTGGTGACCTTAACAGCGACATCGGGAAGTACCGCGCCCGTCTTGTCCGAGACTGTCCCGGTAAGGCTCGCGCGCTCGACTTGAGCGAATGCCGCGGAGAGGAAACAAAACCCCAAAGCGAATCCGATCAACTGGGATCGCATCATTTCCAAACCTCCTGGAAAGCTGCCCTGATTCGACCGCCAGTATACACCGCATTCGTGACGTTTTGAAGCCGCTATTCCACCCGAAAAAGAAATCCGCCACCCGGCTGGATCCACTGCCGCTCGCCCGTGAACTCTTCGTCCTTGCCGGTATATTGCGAGATCAAAATCAATTTCCGAGCCTTGTCCCGCAAATGGATCTGCAAAACAAACGAGCGTTGAAGATCCTTGTTCACAGCCATCAGATACGGCTTGCCCGAAGCGTCAACAAATTCGCCAATCAAGATTCTCCCTGCCGCCGGAGCGTTCACAAGATAGTGTTCGGTCATCTCCACGCGCTCAACCAGCGGGCTCTTCGCCAGCGGTTGCCCCTCGGCAGGCACGCGAGGATAATGATAAACACCCGTGCTCCGAAGAGTGCCCAACGTCGAAGCCAGCATCGCAATTTCCCCATTCACCCGGCGCACCATATCCCAGGTAGCCGTGCGATAACCAAGGACATCAAGCGGCGCCAGCCGGAAATTCCCATGCCCCGGAGTGAAATAAGTAAAGTACTGAATCCCCCGGCTGCCATACGCCAGCGAGGCATACGCCTGCAAATGAATATTGGCATCACTCGGCTCCATATAGCTGTAATGGGCATTCGACTGAATGCAATTCCAGAACGGCTTCTGCAACTCCATCCCCAACCGCCGCACGATTTCCAGATTCGTATAGAACTGATCGTTCAGCTCCCCATTCACAAGAGCATAGATGTCATAACTGAGAAACGATTGCCCAACAGTCTTCACCAAAGCACGGACGTACGAGTCATAGTCGGTCCCCAGTCTTTCCCGCGACACTCGATAAGGAAACAGATTGACATACGACAACCGGTCCGGCATCGCATCATGCAGCAGTTTCGATACCTTCCCCAACGCCGGCATAATGGCCATCGCAGGTTCATCAGTCAAAAAGAAACCAATCGCACCACGATGGCCACCGACATCCCGCTTCACCTCGGCAACATGCTGCGCGAGGACACTATCAGCCGGCAGATGCGTCCAGTCGTACCCATTGACGCGGGCATCATCGACGAAACAACTCAACCCCGCCGCCTCCACCGCCGCCAGATCGCCCACATGGCAAAAGCCGGAAACATTCAAACCCGCCTCGCGCATCTCCCGCAAAGTGGCCGGATCGGAAGACGAAAGGCCCCACGCCATAAGCGCGATATCGTGCGGCGACACCGTCTTGGGATTACCTTTAGAAAAGGGCACAAACTGCGACAGCAACACTTGCCCAAAACAGAGAAAGCAGAAACAGACGAATGCTCGAATAGACCTTGCCATCAGAACTAATCTATACGACGCGAGACCAGTCCCGGCTGATAAAATCGTGCAGAATGCCGCGCGATACTTGGATCACAAGTGTTTGATCGGTTAACCTCTGCCGCCGAAAAAGGCCGCCGCATAGTTCCTTTTGTACTCCTGATAGCAGTCGTGTGGCTGAATCTCTACATCGGCCGCGAGTTTTTCACCGTCGAAACCAGCGCCCGCATGAACTCCATGCAAGGCTTTTGGGTGGCCATGGCCAGGTGGGCCGGCTCGGCCTGGTGGACACCAACATGGTGGCCATATTGGGACGCCGGAATGCCCTTCGAATACACCTACGCCCCCGGCATACCCGCCCTAACGGCACTCATAGCAAAGCTGCAAGGAGTCTCAGAACTGCGAGCGCTACACATGCTCTCCGGGCTGGTGTTCACACTCGGACCCGCAGCGCTCTACCTCAGTCTTTGGAGACTCACACGCTCCGCCGCGTGGAGCTTCGCCGCCGCCGTCGCCTACTCGATACTCTCGCCCGCGCTGTTAATCGCGCCAAATCAGTCATTCGCGTTTTCCACGCTGTGGAGTGCAGAGCGCCTCTACCTGATAGCCGATTGGGACGAGCTCCCACACATGGGAGCGCTCGTCCTCTGGCCAATCGCAGTGCTCTGTCTCTTTCGGATAATCGAGACGAGGCGCTGGTCATGGGTCGCCACCGGAGCGCTCGTAATGTCCGCAATGGTATACGCCAGCGCATTCGGAACGACGCTACTCGTCATTTCCGCGCTTTGTGTGATCGCCGCCACCGGACTGACCCGCTCAACTCTCGCACTGATCGGGATCACGGGCGCACTTACGTATCTCGCATCCTGTCTCGCAATACCACCATCCCTAATGAGACTGATTCGCATAGCGGCCGATTCCCACGGCCATGGATGGTCCGCGAAATCCTGGACATCCCTGGCGCTCACCGCCCTGGTTTGGACGATTCTGCTGCCCTGGTTACACCGCCGAGTCAAAGACTCGTACCTTCGATTCTTCATCCTCTTCACCACCACGTCGTTGCTGATCGTGTGGATGTACGATTTTCTCGGTCATCAGTTCATCCCCCAACCCGACCGCTACAAACTCGAGCTATCCCTGGGACTGGCAGTCGCCTGTGTGTTCTCACTCCGACCCATCTGGAAGAGACTCACAAGCCCGCTGCAGCTAGCACTACTGACACTCCTCGTAGCTCTAGCAGCCGAGCAGATTGTAGCTCAGCGTATCTTCGCAAAAAATGACTTATGGGGAAGAGACATCACCCAGACAATCGAGTATCGAGCCGCCAAATGGATGGACGCGCACCTGCCGCCGGACGCACGAGTCATGTTGCCAGGCTCAATGGCCCAATGGCTAAACGCGTTCTCCCAACGCCCTCAATGGACCGGCGGATCGTGGGCCACGGCCCCCAACCCCAAACAGCAGCGCGCCCTCGAAGCAGTATACGGCGAGCAAGGCGCGATCGACGGCTCCCTCACCTGGTATCGTGCCTTCGGCGTGCAAGCCGTCGCAGTCAGCGGAGCAAAAAGCCCGGAATTCTGGAAGCCCTTCGCCGACAAAACCAAATACAACGGCAAGCTCCAGGTACTCTGGACCGAAGAAGACACCACTCTATACAGAGTCCCCGTCCGCATCCAATCGCTGGCACACGCTATACCGGAGGATGCACGGAGCACCAATAACTGGGACGCAATCAAGCACTACGTCGCCGCTCTCGACGCCGAACGTCTGCCCGGCTTAACGTTCAAATGGGAAAGCCCAAATCAAGCAAAAATCGAAGGCAACGTCCTGACCGGCGAAGCAGTCTCAGTACAACTGACCCATCACGCAGGCTGGACGGCAACAGCAAACGGACACACCGCCCCACTCGAAAGCGACGGAATCGGACTCATCTGGATTCGCCCCCCTTGCAACGGCTCGTGCAAAATCGACCTCATTTATACCGGCGGAGCCGAGCTGATCCTAAGCCGTTGGGCGAGCTCCATTACCCTGCTAGCCCTGGCAATGATTCTGATCTGGAGCCGTAACCGATCCGTGTTAATCAGTGTCCATTCGCGGCCAGTCACAGAAATCTTAATCCCCCGAACTTCCACAAATGAAAGTACATAACATCAAACAACACCCACCCAAGGAACGAATTCCGCCCCTCGCCTGCTAATGTCAAACCGGGAAAAGATTCCCAGAGGAGCAACACAAATGAGCGACAAACAACGAGAAGCAAATCGCATCAACGGAATGAAAGGCGGCCCGCGCAGCGACGAAGGAAAGGCCATCTCCAGCCTAAACTCGACCCGGCATTCCATGACCTCAAAAAAGCTCGTCCTGAACGTAGAAGACGAAGCCGAATTCCAAGCCATGCTCGACGGCTACCTGGAAACCCTCAACCCCGAAGGTCTCGAAGAAATCGACCTGGTCCGCGAAATGGTAGCCGGAAAATGGCGCCAGGAGCGCTACTGGGCCATCGAGACCGCCATCCTCGATCTCGGCGAGAACGACGCCGAACCCGAGATCACCCAGAAATACATCGCTCTCGACCCCATCGCCCGAGCCGCCTACGCGCTCTCCAAACAACACGGCACTCTCAAATCGCTCGACCTGGTCGGCCGCTACGAAGGCCGCATGCGCCACCTCCACGAGCGCGCCCGCCGCGACCTCACCCGTCTCCAGGCCGCCAGGACCCCAAAACCCCCGGCCGAAGCCAAAAACGCCAAAATCCCTCAACCGGCTCCAGTTCCGAAGCCAGAACCAATCGAGCCAATCTCAATCACCTCATACCTTTCCCAAGAAGAAAAGGCCCGCCTGTACCCGAAACGGAACGAACCCAAATTCGACCTCAACCTGCCCGAAACCCCGCCTTACGAGGACAAAAACTAACTCCCTTATGACAAATACGGCACGTACTGCCCCGCCAATTCCAACCGCCGAGCCCGGCAACGCGTCGCTCGGGACAACTCTCGACGAACGCACGCGCCATCTCTGCCGGCTCCTCGAGAAGGAGATGCTCACGGGAAAGCTGCGCCTCGGCTTCGGAGATTACATCCGCCTCATCCAATGGCGTGAAGCCAAAGGCTACAACCGCCCGCAGAAAAACACCGCCACATGGGCCGATCCCTGGTGGATGGGCCTCATCGAAAAAATGCACGACCGCCCCGAAATCAAGGTCATAATGGAAGAGTTCAAAGCCAAAGGCCTCGCTAATCGCAAGAAGGACCCCAGTGCCTAACATTCTGAATCCTGCGCCTTCGTTCCCCCGCAGAACATTCCTACAAAGCGCCGCCACTCTCTTCACCGCGACGCGCGCAAGAGCCGCCGCCCAAAAACCCAACTTCCTCTTCCTGATCGCCGACGACCACGCCGGCTATGTCCTCGGAGCCGACGGCAACAGCCAGGCCAGCACACCCAACCTCGATCGCCTGGCCGCACAGAGCGTCCGTTTCGCGTCCAATTTTTGTAACTCCCCAGTCTGCACGCCATCACGCCAGTCATTCCTCACCGGCCAGTTGCCGCACGCCGCCGGAGTCACCGTTCTAAGTACGCCGCTGCAAGACGACAAGCCAACGATCGCGAAACAACTAAAAAAGGCCGGCTACCAAACCGCCGTCTTAGGCAAAATGCACTTCAACCAGCCTGCCCGCCCAGGCCTGCATGGTTTCGACTACATGCTCACCGAGAACGAACTCACCCGAGCCTGGCAGCAGCAGCCGCAAAACATTCCTAAAGGAATCCCCGCCAAACCGCCCTGGCATCCGTTCAAAGACCCATCGCGAATCTGGCTAAACGCCGACGATCTCCCATACCCGCGCTACCAGTCCGACATGCGAAGCACCTTTCTGCTGCAGCGCGCAAAGCAGTATCTCGACGAAAACAAGGACAAGCAGTTCGCCCTCTGGGTCAGCTATCAGGAACCCCATTCGCCGTTCGATTTTCCCATCCAGGATCGTTACCGTTTCACCGCCGCCGACTTCACCACCCCAAAAGTCGGACCCGAAGACGCGCCCCAAATTCCGCTCATCTTCCGCGATCTCAACGACGCCGACAAGCGAGGTATCATCGCCGCGTACTACAACTCCGCGCGATTCCTGGATGCAAACATCGGAGCTACACTCGACCATCTTCAAAAACTTGGTCTCGCGGAAAACACCTTCGTCATCTACATGGCCGATCACGGTTACATGCTGGGTCAGCACGGCCGTTTCGAGAAGCACTGCTGCTACGAACCCGCATTGCGAGTTCCGCTAATGATGCGTTGGCCCGGCCGAATCGAACCGCAAGTAATCCACGACATCACCGAATCCGTAGACGTCCCGCACACAATTCTTGACATGCTGGAAGCGCCGCCGCTGCCGGTCCGTCACGGCCAATCGCTGCGGCCGTATCTGGAAAGGAAACGCCCCGCGAACCCACGCCATCACTCCTTCTCCGAATACCTCGAAAACGAAGAAGCATGCATCCGGACCCCGGAATGGAAATTCATCCATTGTAGCGGCAAGCGGGAGCGAACCGAAGGCTACAAAACCGCCAATCCTACGCCTGGACGCTACATCCGCCTCTACAATCTGAAGAACGATCCCGGCGAGTTCACCAACGTTGCGGAACACAATCCAAAGGTCGTGGCGAAACTGCAAGAGCTCATGTTGAAACGGTTCCGCGACACCCATCCCGACGCCTCAACAGAACCGGAACGAATGTCGGCCAATGATGCCATCGACTGGTATTTGCGGCCACGTGACGCATAGAATGACAATACAAAAGCCTATGCGACTCGCTCTGATCTTTTCAATCCTGGCTGCCGTTTGTCTAACGGCACAAAAGAAACCAGTCCTCAACGACGGAGACGCTCACGGGGATGCCTTATACCTCGTCGAAGACGGCTGGACGCCGCTCCTCAATGGCCGCGACATCTCCGGCTGGCACGCGCTCGACAACAAGCCCCTCAACTGGGTCACCGCGCCAGCCATTTGGTGGGATCGCCTGCTCGGCCCCACGCGTCTCAGCGCGATTCCCCAACCCGGCAATCGCATTCTAAACAGTCTGAGTGGCCGAACGTCGAATCTGGTCACCGATCAGAAGTTCGGCGACATCGAGTTGTACGTCGAGTTCATGGTCGCCAAAGGATCCAACTCCGGTGTCTATCTTCACGGTCTCTACGAAGTCCAGATCTTCGATAGCTACGGCTCGTACATGCCGATCACTTCATCTGACGGCGGAGGAATCTATCATCGCTGGATCGACAACAAAGGAGTCGGCGGCTCGGCGCCCATGGTGAACGCCTGCCGCCGTCCAGGAGAATGGCAGTCGTATCAGATCTGGTTCCAAGCGCCCCGCTTTGACGCCGGCGGCAAGAAGACGCAGAACGCGAAGTTCATCCGCGTCCTCTATAACGGGCTTCTGGTGCAGAACAACGTCGAATGCGAAGGCCCCACGCGAGCTTCCATGGAAAGCCCGGAAGCGGCCACGAATCCCATCATGCTGCAAGGCGACCACGGCCCTGTAGCCTTCCGAAATATCTACTGGCGCCCGCTGCGGCCGATCATCGATCGCTAATGATCACCGCAACCCGACGAACCGCCATCGGCGCGCTTGCCGGCGCCGTGGCCTCTGCCGCAAGTGCGTCCAAACGCCCGAACTTCGTCGTAATCGCCAGCCCCACGCCAAACACCCAAAGCATCGCCGCCGAAGGACTTCAGTTCAACAATGCCTTCGTCACCACGCCAGTCGAACTCCCGTCCACAATCAGCATTCTCACCGGCCGGTACGTCCACTCACACCGCGTCGCCACCAATGGTGATTACGCCGCCCTCACGCCCAGGCTGAAGACCTTCCAGCGGCTCCTGCAAGACGCCGGATACTCAATAAGCAATCGCGAAATTCCGGGCGCCGAACCCTTTTCACTATTCACCGGCGGCAACGGCGATCAATTGCTCGACGTACTCCAGCAGAGAGGACAAGTCGATCGAACAGTAGTCATCATTACCAGCGCGTGCGGCAGTCCCGCTCGCTCCTCTCGAGACGAATCCATCCGCGTGCCCCTGTTTATCCGCTACCCAAAATTGATCAAACCAAGCCGCACTACCGACGCCTTCGCACTCAACATCGATCTAGCCCCAACCATCTTGGAACTTGCCGGCATCCGTCTGCCGAACAACATGCACGGCCGGTCGCTCGTACCGCAGATGAAAGGCAAGACGAAGAACACGCGCCAGGCATTTCTCATCGAATACTTCGCCGATCCTGCATTTCCAAAACAATCAACATGGGTGGGCGTTAGAACAGAAAAGTGGAAATATACCCGATACGTCGATCTCGAAGGAAAGGACGAGCTCTACGATCTCGAGAGCGACCCGAACGAAAAGAAGAACGTCATCAACGATCCACAAGGCCGCGAAGCACTGGCGCTCTTGCGCCCTGAACTACAATCCTTTTTGAGGATGACTTTCTAATGGCATGGGCTGATATGGGGTGGATCGACATTTCCGTACCGCTCGCCACCGGCATGCCCCACTGGCCCGGCGACCCGGAACCAATCGTCACCAGCACTCTGCTCAACATGAGCCCGCACACCGGCACGCACATCGATGCGCCGCTCCATTACATCCCCGGAGCCACCAGCATCGCCGCCATGCCGTTCAGCGCAACAGTCGGCGAAGCCCGCGTCATCGAAATCTGTGACGTGAACATCATTAAGCCTGGCGAATTGAGGTTCCACGAAATTCAACAAGCGGAGCGCATTCTCTTGAAGACGCGCAATTCCGAGGAGTGTTGGCCCAATCCAGTCTTCAATAAGAACTACGTCTCCATCACGCCGCGCGCCGCCACCTACCTGGTCGAATGCGGCATCCGCACCATTGGAATTGACTATCTCTCCATCGGTCCCTTCGGCAAGATCGGCGACGAGACCCATCAGATCCTGCTAGAGGCAGGCATCTGGATCATTGAAGGTCTGAACCTCTCGATGATCGAAGCAGGCCGATACGATTTGATCTGCCTGCCCCTCGTGCTCGCCGGTTGCGATGGCGCGCCGGCACGCGCGGTGGTGAGAAAAAGAGAATGAATTTCTTCCGTCAGAGCCTCACCATAGCAGCCAAGGATCTACGCTCGGAATTTCGAACCAAGGAGACGCTGAACGCCACAATTTCGTTCTCCATCGTGATCCTCTTGTTGTTCAGCTTCGCCTTCGAGCCCACCGAAGAAGAGGCCCGTGTACTCTCCGGAGGATTGCTCTGGCTGGTCTTCGCGTTTGCCGGCGTGCTCATCCTGAACCGCGGTTTCGCCCGCGATCTGCCGAACGATTGCCTTGATGCCCTCATCGCCTCACCCATCTCCGGACCCGCGCTCTTCTTCGGAAAGACGATCGCCAACTTCACGCTCTTGCTGGCCGTGGAATTCATTTGCGTTCCAGTCTTCGGCATCTTTTACGATGTCCCCTGGACCTTGCAGTTTTGGCCGATCGTGACAGTGACCGTACTCGCCAGTTGGGGTCTCTGCGTAGTGGGCACCGCATTCAGCGCGATGACCGTGAATTTGCGGCTTCGCGAACTGATGCTGCCCATGCTGGTCTATCCGTTGATGATGCCCAGTATGCTGGCCGCCATCAAACTGACCGGAGTGTTGGTAATGGGGCAGCCCGTGTCCGGCGATCTCTTTCAGTGGCTCAAATTGTTGATAGGCTTTGATGTGATCTACACGGCGCTGGCTCTCGCGCTGGTGGATATCATCTTAGTAGGGTGAATGATTATGCGTGAAAAGCTGCTCTATTTACTATCGTTGGTGGCCGGCGTTCTGATCGTGTGGAATCTGTACGGTATTTTCGTCACCGTACCGGACGAAAAACTGCAAGGCGCGGTCTATCGCATTATGTTCTTCCACATTCCGGCAGCCGTCACCGCCGGTGTGGCCTGCGGCTTCGCGCTTGCCGGCAGCGTTCTCTATCTGGTCACGCGCAACCTGACGTACGACGCGCTCGCGGCGTCAGTCACCGAAGTAGGAGTCACGTTCGGATTCGTCAATCTCATCACCGGGATGATTTGGGCGCGCCCGATATGGGGCGTCTGGTGGGCCTGGGACGCAAGGCTAACGTCGATGTTGATCTCGCTATTGGCGTACACCGGCTACCTCATGCTGCGAACCGCCATCGACGATCCGACCACGCGAGCGCGCATCTGCGCCGTCATGTCGATCTTCACTTTTCCGGGAGTCATCATCACTTGGAAGTCGATCGAATGGTGGCGTACACAGCACCCCGGCCCCGTTTTCCAGGCGCGAGGCGGCGGCGGCTTCGCACCCGAGATGCTGCAGATTCTGATGTTAAATATGCTCGCGCTGATACTCTTTGCCACCGTGCTCACCATCATCCGGCTCAGGCAAGTGGAAACACAACGAGAACTGGAGGGTCTGCGCCGGGAGGCTCACGCAATCTAAATGGATAGTACAAATTTCAAGTACCTCTTTTTCGGATTCAGTGTCGCCTGGATCATTCCTGTGATATATGTGGTCACGCTGATTAACCGGGAAAAAAGACTCCGGGAGGAGATGACCCGCCTGAAGCAAATGGTGGAAGGCGGCGCTAAAAGATAATGAATCGTAGATCACTGATAAAGATGGCGGCCGGGGGAGCCTTCGCGGGACTGGTTTCGAAGCGCGAAGCAGCCGCACAGGAACAAGCCGCTCGCGCCGTGCGCGGGATGGCGTCACCGAAGATCAAAGACGTCAGCGTAATCGCCACGCAGCCGGCCGGTTCGCGGCTCGTAGTTGTGAAGATCACAACCGATCAGGACGGCTTGTACGGATACGGCTGCGGAACATTCACACAGAGAGCCGACCTGGTGGTGGTGGCGGTCGAGAAGTATTTGAAGCCCTTCCTGGTAGGGAAGCCAGCCGACCGCATCGACGATACATGGCAGGCCATGTACAACAGCTCCTACTGGCGCAACGGTCCGGTGCTGAATAATGCCATCAGTGGCGTAGATCAGGCTCTATGGGACATCAAAGGGCGCCAGGCGGGAATGCCTATCTATCAATTGCTGGGCGGCAAGCTCCGGGAAGCAGTGGACTGCTACGGTCACGCCGATGGCGCTGAAAATGCCCAAGTAGTCGAAAGCGTCCGGGGCTACATGTCTCGCGGTTTCCGCCACGTGAGAGTGCAGATTGGAGTTCCTGGAATGGCCGGCTACGGCTCGCGAGCCGGCGGCAGTAACGCCAAGGTCGCGGCGCTCCATTCCGGCCCCGTCTACGAACCCGCGCCTTACATCCGCAGAGCGCTAAAAATGTTCGAATTCGTGCGCAAAGAATTGGGCGACGAGATCGAATTGCTGCACGACGTACACGAACGGGTGTCACCGCGCCAGGCAGTGCAGTTTTGCAAGGATGCCGAGCAGTTCCGCATGTTCTTCATGGAAGATGCGCTATCGCCGGAAGACATCACCTACTTCCGCCAGATCCGCGAGCAGTGCAACACGCCGCTGGCGATGGGCGAATTATTCAACAGCCCGCACGAATGGTCGCCGCTGATCTCCGAGCGCTTGATCGACTACATCCGAGTGCACGTCACCCAGGCCGGCGGCCTGACGCCGAGCCGCAAGATCGCCATCATGGGCGAGATGTTCGGAGTCAAAACCGCGTGGCACGGACCGGGCGACGTTTCGCCGATCGGTCACGCCGCCAACGTTGCGCTCGACCTGGTCAGCTACAACTTCGGCATCCAGGAATACAGCCCGTTCAACGAGCGGTTGCAGGAAGTTTTCCACGGCTGCCCGAAGATGGAGAACGGCTATCTATACGCGAACGAGGCACCGGGTTGGGGTATCGAAGTGGACGAAAAAGCCGCAGCCAAATATCCGTTCGGTACCGGGGAGAACGGCGAACGCAAGCTGCTAAACGGCGGCTGGGGAGAAATCCGGAAACGCGACGGCACCATCATCAAGCAATAATATGAAAGATGAAGCGCCGCGAGATCTCCGCGCTGGACCTGCTTGAGGAGTCCAGTCATCTTCTCCGCGCGCTGCCGGTATCCGCAATAGCGTACGACTTCATAGGCACGCTGCCGTTCGTGCTGGGGCTGCTCTTCTTCTCATACGACATGAGCCGAGGCGCCTTCGCGCAGGAGCATGTTGGTTTCGGTTCGTTTGGCCTGGCGCTGCTGTTCATCTGGATGAATGTCTGGCAGTCGCTATTCGCAGCGAAAGTCCGGCATGAGCTAGACGGAACCGCCCGCCAGCCGGGGCTCCGCCGCCTCGTGGTTTTGCAGAGCGTAGTGCAGCCAAGCGGACTGGTAGCGATTCCGGCAGCAGCGCTAATCACGCTGCCCTTGGCCGCAGGCTATGCGTTCTACCAGAACGTAAACTGCATGGAACCCGAGGACAACATCCGGGACGCCTGCCGCAAGGCCGTGCGAGCGGCCGCCGCGTCGCCGAAACAGAGTTGGACTCTGCTCGGATTGCTCCTCGTCCTGGGCTTGGTTCTTTTCGCAAATCTGGCGGTGGGCATCTTCCTGCTGGCTAAGTTGGTCAATAGTTTTTTCGGTATTCAGTCGGCGTTCACCCGAAGCCCCGCAGCGGTTTTCAACACGACGTATGTGGCGATCGTAGGCGGTTTGACGTACGTATTGCTAGACCCGTTGGTCAAGACGGCGTACACACTACGTTGTTTTTACGAGGCCTCCAGGACCTCCGGGGCAGACCTTAGAGCGGCGCTGAAACGGCCAGCGCTTCTGGCGTTGCTCCTGCTGGCGCCGTTGTCGTCGCAAGCGCAAACGGCGGTCCCGACGCAGCAGCTCGACAGCGCAATCGATCAGGTGATCCACCGGCCGGCGTACAGTTGGCGGTTGCCAAGGCGGAACGCCGCATCGCAAGTAGATGTGGTCGACAGATTCCTTCGCACGCTGGCGCGCTGGTATCGAAGCATAGAGGAGTGGATCCATGGCCTGTTCCGAAATAACGAGCAACCGGATAGGTCCACCGGAGGCCAGCCGGCGAGTTCGGCGCTTCGGTTTGCAGCGATCGGGATTTGCCTACTGCTGGCCGCCGTAGCCGGAGTGATGGCGGCGCGTCTCTGGAGTCAAAGGGAAGCCAAGGTGCCGGTCGTCGAGAGCCAAGCGGTGGCCTCGCCTTTCAACCTGGGAGATGAGAGCCTCGCCGCAGAGCAACTGCCAGAGGAAGAATGGCTCCAATTGGGCCGGGTGCAATCGGATTACCGGAAGGCAGTCCGAGCATTCTACATGGCCGCGCTGGCGAATCTAGGCCGGCGAGACTTGATCCGCCTCGCGAAGTCGAAGACCAATCGCGAGTACGAGAAGGAACTCGCCCGGCGCGCCCGCGGGGCGCCGCACGTGATCCCGGCCTTCGCCGAAAGCGCCCGGATTTACGAAAGAACGTGGTATGGCGATCATCCGGCGGACGCCGCGACTCTGGAGCAACTCGACGCCAGTCTCGAGAGGATACGCGCCGATGCGTAGCGCATTCGCGATCCTAGCCATCGCGTTTCTAGCGGGTACCGGGATGCTCTTCTATCTTCGGACCGAAGCCGGCGATATCTACCCGGCGTACTCGTCGCTGCGCGCCGACCCCGTCGGCGCGCGAGCTCTCTACGAGAGTCTCGAGAGCCTGCGAATGCTCCGAGTGAGCCGCAACTACGCGCCGTTCGCCGAACTTCATTCCGGCGGAGCAGTGTTCTACATCGGAGCAACGCTCGCCGCAATAGTAGAACAGCGGAGGTTCGACCAGCTGCTCAGCAACGGAGCGCGGATCATCATTGCTTTCGCGCCAGCGCAGGGGCAATTGAAAGGCGGAGCCTGGGGCTGTGGCGTTGGATACTCCAAGTTTTTGCACTTTCAGAATCTCAGCGCGGACTGGACGGTATTAGAGAAGCTCGATGGTTTCCCGGTTCTGATAGAGCGTCCGTTCAGAAAAGGGTCACTTGTGCTCTCGGCCGATTCCTACCGCTTCAGCAACGAGGCGATGCTGCGCGACCGGGAATCAGCGGTCCTCTCGCACATCATCGGAGACAAGCGGGAAATCATTTTCGATGAGTCGCACCTCGGTACCGAAGAAGAGATCAGCGTCGGTGCCCTGGCGCGGCGCTACCACCTGGAAGGCGTATTCCTGGGCACCCTGCTGCTCGTCGCGCTATTCCTCTGGAAAAACACCTCCAGCTTCCTGCCGCCGCAGTCCGACGCCGAAAACCTCGATGCGGTCTCGGGCCGATCTGCCACAGCAGGGCTGATGAATCTTCTGAAACGTAGCGTGCCGCCGGCGGAACTGTTAACTATCTGCGCCGCTGAATGGATGAAAACAGCGCGCGTGACCTCGCCATCGAAATTGCAGCGAATCAAGAACGCATTAGGCTCAGAACAGAAAGACGCACTCCACACTTACCAAGTGATTCATCAGATTCTCAAGGAAAGACACTGATTCATGAGCGAATCCCTCGATCGATTGAAGACCGTGCTCGACGCGGTAAAGAAGGAAGTGCAGAAGGTGATCATCGGGCAGGACTCCGTTATCGAGAGCGCGCTGATCGCCATTTTCACCAGCCATCACGCGCTGGTGGAGGGAACTCCGGGCGTCGGCAAAACCTTGCTCGTCCGAACTCTCGCGCGCGTGCTGGGCACCGATTTCTCGCGCATTCAGTTCACTCCCGATCTGATGCCCGCCGATATCACCGGGACAAGCGTATTCAATCTCCAGCGCAACGAGTTCACACTCATCAAGGGCCCGATTTTCACCGGCTTCCTGTTGGCCGACGAGATCAATCGCGCTCCCGCGAAGACGCAGTCCGCGCTCCTGC
>Ga0207695_10004961_pt1 | contig 17918 bp, 15 predicted proteins | sample KBSC54metaG_FD_184354 | JGI IMG/M metagenome (GOLD analysis project Ga0207695, IMG submission 184354) | Corn rhizosphere microbial communities from Kellogg Biological Station, Michigan, USA - KBS C5-4 metaG (SPAdes) (version 2) | ecosystem: Host-associated > Plants > Roots > Rhizosphere > Soil... | reverse complement strand
AGCATAGCCGTGATACGCTGACATCGAACAAAGGCCGAAGGAAGTCGCGGCTATGCTCCCCGGTGGAACGGACCGCCGAAGCGCCACGCGGGGCGGCGTCTACCGACGCCGCCCCGTCCTTCGTGGCAAGGTCGCTAGACGCCGTTGATGCGGGAATCGGCGTCGATGCTGACGGTGCGCCCCTGGACGCAGCCGTTGATCGTGTTACGCGCGCCGATCGTCACCTGACCGTTCGGGGCCAGCAGCGACCCCGGGAACGCCGGCGTCTGGGTGGAGTTGATCACGATCGTTCCGTTGCTGTACCAGCTGATCAGAGACGGCGTGCTGGCGTTGTAGCGGACCTGGTTCATGGTCAGGCCCCCCTGCACGTTGATGACCGTCGCCGCGGACGAGCTGAAGTTCAGCGTCACCCCGGCGTTCACCGTCAAAGCGGCGAAGTTGTAGGTGCCGGGGTTCAGCGTGATCGTCCCGCTGTTGATGTTGACGGTGCCACGATTGCCGGGGCTCAGCGTGGTGTTGCCGTTGATGTTGGTGGTTCCGGTCCCCACGGTGAAGGACTTGGTCTGCAGCGCAGGCACGGTCACGGTCGCCGGGTTGACGAGGGTGCCGATGACGACATTCGACCCTCGGGACACCGTCCCCTGGACGCGCAGCGTGCCATTGACGCGGGCGCGGTCGCGCAGGGTCGCGTTACCGGCCACGTCGCCGTTTCCATTCAGGATGCTCTCGACGCCCATGGAGAACGTCGTGCTGATGGCGCGCGCGTTCACGACGGCGCGGTCGCGGATGTCCAGCGACTGCGAGCCTTCGACGCACGCCGGGGTCGCCACCGGAGCCTCGCGGGCGACGATGTACGGCAGGCCGCTCGACTCATCCGGGAACGTCTTCACGCCCAGGGCCGTCGTCTGATCGCGGTCGATGGCGACCGTGAGGAAGCTCGACGGGAAGGTGTTGAAGCCCTCGTGCACCGAGCAGGACCAGTTGCTGAGCACGGCATCCGTGAGCACGCCGAACGCCGCGGGACCGACGCCGGGGTTGTGCATGCGGGCGTCGCAGCCGAGATTGCCCTGCACGCTGAACGAGCTCCCGTTGTTGAAGGGGCGAGCACGGGGACAGGAGTGCTGGGCGCCGAGTTCGTGTAGTAGCAGCTCAGCGAGATGGCCGCGCCGGTCCGGGCGCTGGCGGTGGCGAACTCGATGCCGGTCTGGATCACCAGCCGGGGATTCGGCGGCGGCGCGTCTCCGCGGAGCACGTGGAACGTTGGATCGTTCCCCAGGACGACCACGTTCCCGGTGACGGCCGGGCCCCACACGCTGGAGTTGGCCTCGGCGGCGGTGATGCTCGAGGTGCCGATGGCGCAGTTGGGATCACCGAGGATGATCGCGCGGTACGAGGCGAAGTTGGCGGTGGACTTTCCGCTCCAGACGGAGGGGCTGGCCACCTCGACCGTGAAGCCCAGCGACTCCGCGACCTCCTGCTCGACGCTCTTTGCCGGATTTCCGCCGGGAGACGTATCAGGAACGACTGTGGTCGACAGGATCAAGACGGTGTGGTCATTGGCCGCCCCCAGTGCCGACTGATAGGACTCGACCTCGTCGGATGGCTCGCCCGCGGTTCCGTCGCAACCCGTGAACCCTGCGCCCACCGTCAACGCCGCCGCCAACCAACTGAGTTTCACTTTGTTCATCTGATCCTCCTGTGTTTGATTTGACCAATTCGCCGATTGCACGGAACGAACATGCATAGACGCGCCTCCTCAACATTGAGGATGACGGCGACCGCCCCGTCACGCAGACACAACCCCGCCGCCTCGCCATGATCACTCGCGCTTCCCGGCGTAACATGGGTTAAGGCATCGGCCGATCGGCGTCAACGCGCATCTGCCCGACGACGAGCGAACCCTAGACGGTCTTCCGATCGCGTCGCCATTAGTCGCGAACTACGTTTGCTGAGTTTCGTTGCGGCGACTAAATGGCGTCGGGGCGCGTGCGCAATGATTGCGCGTGCGCCCCGCTGGGTTCACGCAAAAGGTCCGACGCCGTCGCCCTGCCGGCGCCATCGGCGCGGACAGGGTCCAGCTCGCGTTACCCGCCGGCCGTCTGCCTGATGCGCTCGGCCTGCAGCCGCATTTTCGCGGCCAGCTCGCGCACACCCACCGGCTCGGCCAGCCATTGCTCGAGAATGGCCGCTCGTCGAGACCGTGACGCCACCGAGCAGAGCAGGACGAAGTGACTCCAGCTCGGCGGTTGGCCGTCGGCGCTCCGTCTCGCGAGCCAGTGCTCCAGTTCGTCCTCACGGAAGCGCTTCGCCACCACGCAATACTGATACAGGGCCTTGGTGCTGCAGCCGACGATTCTTGCCAGGCCGGCGACGGGCACCTCTTCCGAGCCCAGCGTCAGGACGAGCCTTCCTATCGAGTAGCGCCCGCGAACGTCCTCCACCGTCATGGACGCGAATCGCTCCATGACGTCGCGGGCCAGGTCGGCGACTCTCGCGCCTGCGCCGCCACAGCGGTCGTCCCGTCCGTCGGGCTCGCCTCTTTGGCCCACCACCTCGCGAAGGTCCATCACAGCCTCTCCGGGGTCGCGCATGAGAAGTCGAGAACGGGTTGGGGTGAGTTCGAGCAGGGGCTCGCGAAATCATTGCGCGGCACCCGCGCAGCATGTCTCGACGCCTGCAATTCGGGTTCAGAGGCCATCGTCATGGTCATCGTGTCCTTCCCCCCCTGCCGTCCTGTTGATTGCCTGGTCAGCGATCCCCGACACGCGGGCTCGCAAAGTCATGGCCTATTGGCCAGCGACCGCCTTGCACTTCCCGTGCTCACGTCGCGACCAGCGTTCCCGCCGGAGAGGGCCGCCCGGGGCGCGCAGCAGGTGCGCGGACGCGAGGCTTTTTGCGACAGCCCTGCGCGCGTTCGTTCGCGTCCAGAAATTCCGCTCGCGGCGCGATGCCGCCCTGCCCTATCCCGACGCTCGGAAAGATCTCTCGACGGTCGTCTCACGCGCGTCGGCGCGCTCAGGATCCCGTCGTCCTGGGCGTCTCGGGTGACGAGGCTGCCGTGCCGACAGAGGACGCAGCCGGCGCGCCAGGCCCTGTCGTGCTGCGCCCGCGACGTGGCGCTAATTGCGCCTCCTGGCGGTCGTCATGCGCGCTGCCGCGACCACGTCACTTGTGGCCAGATTTCTTCGCGCTTGCACCAGGAATGACGGTCCTGGCGCTTTGATGACAATTTCAGGCGGCGAGCGGCAACGGCCGGATATGCGGTCACTGCTCGGGTGCCTCCAGTTCTCGATGTCCCGCGGCCTGGGCGCCTTCGCTGCCCTCGCCCTGCTGGCGGCGATGGGATGTTCGGGAAAGAGCGCATCGCCTGCGCCGGACGCGGGTCACGACACGGGTGTGACGTCCGACGCATCCGGGACGGGATCGTCCGCCGACGGGGGGACCGGGGCGGGCAACGGCACCGGGGGTATGACCGGGGCCACGGCGAGCGGCGGGGCCCAGGGCTCGGGGGGCGCCCCCGCCGGGACCGGCGGCGCTGGTTCGGGAGGCGCCGTCACGGCGAGCGGCGGGCGCGGCGAATCGAACAGCGGCGGAACACCCGGTCGAGGGGGGGGCACCGGCAGCGGCGGCCTGCCCGGCAGCGGCGGCGCGACCGGCACCGGCAGCGGCGGCACGACCGGCAGCGGCGGCACGGCCGGCACGGCGAGCGGCGGCGCCGGCGGCCGCTCGACCGGCGATGGCGGCCACGGCGGCACCCCGGGGAGCGGCGCCGGCGGCGCGGGGGCGTGCAGTGGCCTCGTCTGTGAAGACTTCGAGAGCGGCAGCATCGACCCGACCAAATGGGACACGGTGGCCAGCGGAGGAACGGTGGCGGTGCAGACGCAGCAGGTGGCCCACGGAAAGTACGCCGCGCGGCTGCACGGCGTGACGGGCGGCTCCGATGACTGGGCGCTGCTGGTCGCGAAGAACGCGCCGGCGGCGCTGGGCGGAACCACCACGTTCGGACGCGCCTACGTCTATTTCCCGGCGGAGGCCACCAGCAGCATCCACGTTCAACTGGCGTTCGCGGGCAAGAACGGCACGGGCACCGCGACCGGCCCCGCTCCGTTCACCAAGCTGCGCTACCTGGAGATCGCATCGTACAGCGGCGCCTGGCAGCAGGGCTTCGATCTGCTGGACATCAGCCCGTCGGTCGAGGAGGTGTCCTATTCGAAGAACCACGTCCCGACGAACAAGTGGGTCTGCGTCGAGTGGCAACTGAACGACGCGCCGGACTCCGTCACGGTCTGGGTGGCGGGCGCCCAGGTGGCCACGTTCGACAACACCAACGTCAGCTATGCCAGCCCCGGTCCGGTCCCGAAGTCGGGCGCGCCGCTTTACAACGGCACCAGCAGCGGCCTGGTCGGTGGCTTCGACCTGTTCGGGTTCGGCTTCCACGACTGGCACCCGCAGAAGGCCTTCGATCTCTATTACGACGACGTGGTCCTGGACATGAAGCGCCCCGGCTGTCTCGACTGACGCCCCTGGGAACTTGGCGCGCCCCGACGGCTCCGCCGCGCGGCCGGCGTTCGACACGTCCGCGAAACACGGCGACCGGCAATCCGCGGCGACGACGAAACTTGAAGAAGACGAAACACCAGAAGTGATAGCGTTCGCATGTGTCCATGGTCCGCCAGCGCGCCCCCAAGAGTCTGAACAAGAACCCGAAGAAGCCCGACGAGGATCTTCCGCTTCGCGAGGACATCCGCCTGCTGGGTCGCCTGCTGGGTGACACCATCCGTGACGACGCCGGCCAGGCGATGTTCGATCTGGTCGAGCAGATCCGCCGCACCGCCGTTCGCTACCGGCGCGACCACGACAGCGACAGCATGGCGGGGTTCGAGGCCACCATCAGCGCGCTGGATCCGGCGCAGGCCACCAGCGTCGTGCGCGCGTTCAGCTACTTCCATCACCTGGCGAACATCGCCGAGGATCTGCACAAGCGCCGGCGCTGGCAAGCGTCGGCGCTGGACGCCGTGTCCCCCGACGAGGAGAGCCTGGCGGCCGCCCTGGGCCGCCTGCGCGCCGCCGGCGTCTCGTCCCGGCGGATCATCGCGCGGCTGGAGAAGGCCCGCGTCGAGCCGGTGCTGACGGCGCACCCGACGGAGGTGCAGCGCAAGAGCATCCTCGAGCGCCACCACTCCATCGCGGCCCGCCTGGCGGCCCATCATCGCCAGGACCCCACGTTCGAGAACGACCTGCGCCGGGACATCTCGATCTTGTGGAAGACCAGCGAGCTGCGCCCCGCCAAGCCCACCGTCGGTGACGAGATCGAGAACGGCCTGGGCTACTTCCGCTCGACGTTCCTGGACGCCATCCCGCGCATCTACGCCGGCCTGGAGGACGCGCTGGGCCGCCACGTCGAGCTGGCGCCCTTCCTGCGCGTGGGCAGCTGGATCGGCGGCGATCGCGACGGCAACCCGCACGTGCGCCACGACGTCACCCAGCAGGCGGTCATGCGCCAGGCCGGCGTGATCTTCGAGCACTACCTGGCCGAGATCCACGCGCTGGGCAGCGATCTCAGCCTGTCGTCGCGCTACGTCGATGTCCCGCCCGAGCTGCAGGCGCTGGCCGATCACTCGCCCGATCGCGCGACCAGCCGGTCCGAGGAGCCGTTCCGCCGCGCGCTGACCGGCGTCTACGCGCGCCTGGCCGCCACCGAGGCGAACCTGGTCGGCGCCGCCGGTGGTCCGCGCGCCGCCATCGCCCCCGCCACCCCCTACCCGTCGCCAGCCGAGTTCCTGGCCGACCTGAACGTCGTCGACCAGGCGCTGGCCGCCGCCAAGCTGGACTTCGTGCGGGGCGGTCGCCTGCGCCACCTGCGGCGCGCCGTGGGCGTGTTCGGGTTCCACCTGGCGCCGCTGGACCTGCGCCAGCACAGCGACGTGCACGGCCGGGTGGTGACCGAGATCTTCGCCCGCGCCGCCGGCCGCGACGTCTACGGGGGCCTGGACGAGGCGGCCCGGCAAGAGTGCCTGCTGGCCGAGCTGCGCACCGCGCGGCCGCTGGTGTCGCCGCACCTGACCTACAGCCCCGAGACAACGGAGCAGCTGGCCACGATGGCCACGGCAAAGCGGATGCAGGACCGGTTCGGCGCGGAGGCCTTCCCCAGCTACGTGATCTCGATGACGGCGGGCTGCAGCGACATCCTGGAGGTGGCGGTGCTGGCCAAGGAGGCGGGCCTGCTGGTGCCCGGCGAGGAGCCGCGCCTGGCGCTGAACATCATCCCGCTGTTCGAGACGATCGAGGATCTGCGCGGCTGCGGCGTCATCATGGAGCGGCTGCTGGCGATGCCGCTCTACCGCCATCTGGTCGAGAGCAGGGGGAACCTGCAAGAGGTGATGCTGGGCTACTCGGACAGCAACAAGGACGGCGGCTTCCTGACGTCGAACTGGGAGCTGTACAAGGCCGAGCTGAGCCTGGTCGAGGTGGCGCGGCGACACGATCTGACGCTGCGGCTGTTCCATGGCCGCGGCGGGACCGTGGGGCGCGGCGGCGGCCCCAGCTACCACGCGGTGCTGGCGCAGCCGCCCGGCAGCGTGAACGGGCAGCTGCGCCTCACCGAACAGGGCGAGGTGATCGCCAGCAAGTACGCCGATCCCACCGTGGGCACCGTCAACCTGGAGACGCTGGTGGCGGCGACGCTGGAGGCCAGCCTGCTGCCCGGCGGCGACCTGGGCTCGGACGAGCAGCGCTTTCACGAGGCGATGGAGGAGCTCTCTGGCCGCGCCTTCGCCGCCTACCGCAACCTGGTGTACGAGACGCCCGGGTTCATTCGCTACTTCCGTGAGGCGACGCCGGTCAACGAGATCAGCGACCTGAACATCGGCAGCCGGCCGTCGGCGCGTCGCAACTCGGACCGCGTGGAGGACCTGCGGGCCATCCCCTGGGTCTTCAGCTGGGGCCAGTGCCGCCAGAGCGTGCCGGGGTTCTATGGCTTCGGGTCGGCGGTGACGGCGTTCCTGGCCGACGGGCGCCACAAGGGCACCAGCCGTCACGACCGCGAGCAGCTGCTGAAGGCGATGTACCAGCGCTGGCCCTTCTTCCGCACCGTCGTCGACAAGCTGGACATGGTGCTGGCGAAGACGGACATGGGCATCGCCTACCGCTACGCCGGGCTGGTCACCGACCGCAAGCTGCGCGAGAGCATCTTCGCCCGCATCCAGGGCGAGCACGACGAGACCCGCAAGGCGTTCTTCCTGATCACGGGCGCGAAGGTGCTGCTAGAGAGCAACCCGTCGCTGGCGCGCAGCCTGCGCAACCGCATCCCCTACATCGATCCGGTGAACCACCTGCAGGTCGACCTGCTGCGCCGCCTGCGCGCGGCGCGCGGCGACACCAGCGAGCTTCGCCGCGCCATCCACCTGACCATCAACGGCGTGGCCGCCGGCCTGCGCAACAGCGGTTAGCGTGGACCGCCAGGGCGTCGAGGAGACTTGACCTCGCGCCCGCGGGCGGCGATTGTGCCGCGATGGAACTCGAAGACCTGAACGAAGACGAGAAGACCGCCCTGGTCGGTCTGGTGAAGGCCGTCATCCTTGCCGACGGCAAGGTGTCCGAGGACGAGATCGAGGAGGTCGACCAGATCGTGTCCGCGCTGGGCGAGGAGTCCTACCAGAAGCACCTGGACGCGTTCGAGTCGCGGTTCACCGACGAGCTGGCGTTCCAGAAGTTCCTGACGACGATCACGCGCCAGGACGCGCGCGAGCTGATCTACGGCACCGTGCTGAGCGGCGCCGCCGCCGACGCCATCGAAGGCGGCGAGTCCGAGCTGCTGTCCTGGCTGGCGGGCGCCTGGAACATCGAGATCACGGTCGCCGACTGACGCGGCCTCGCGGCCGGGTCAGTCTTCGTCGTCGGCGTCGTTACCGCCGTGGGCCCCCCCGGCGGCCGCGGCGGCCTGCTCGACGTCCGCGCTGGGCAGACGGCCCGCCAGCGCCTCGTAGGCCACGCCGGCCCACAGCCGCACCAGCGGGTAGGCGTTGCTGGTCATCTCGTGCGCGATGGCCGCGCCCGCCGGCTGCAGGCGCCGCTCGCCCGCCAGCGCCATCGCCGTGGCCTGCTCGTGCGCGTACCCGCGCGCGATGGTGGCCAGCAGCACGTTCTGGTCGCGGCCGCCGTACAGGCGCTCGATCGCGGCGGTGTCGTAGCGCTTGCCCCACAGGCGCGCCATGTCGTCCAGCAGCGCGCCCACGGTCTTGTCGCCGTGGCAGAGCGCGCACTCCAGCGGCCGATCGCCCTCCACGCGCGCCTGGTCCGTGGGCGAGCCGATGCGGTGATAGCGGGTCAGCGCGTAGCCGAGGCCCATGTTCTTGCGGGGCATGTGGCAGGCGACGCACGAGCCCCCCGCCCCCGCCGGATCGTGGTGGGCGTGCCGCTGCAGCGCCGCCGGCGCGGTGAACTCGCGATGGCAACTGGTGCACACGCCGTTGCCGGCAGGCGTGGCCAGCTGGTCCAGGCGCTCGCGTGAGTCCTCCCGGTGCGGATCGTGGCAGGTGGCGCAGCTCATGGCGCGCGCGCAGCCCCCCAGCAGGAAGTCGCGCCCCTCGCCCGAGGTGATGTGGCTGCCGCCCGCCTGCTCGGGGTGCCGGCGCGAGCCCCCCTCCCAGGTCCGCGAATAGCGCGAGAACAGCACCTGATGGCAGCGCGCGCAGGTGCGGTTCTGCCACTCGGCCTCGGAGGGGGGCGGCCCCGTTGTCGCGCGCACGTCGAGAAAAGGCGCGCGCGGCGCGAACGTGGGCACGCGCCGCGGATCGTCGACGTGCTGCCGCCCGCCGCCGTGGCAGGCCTCGCAGCCGATGCCCACCTCGACGAAGTGGCTCGGCTGGAACCGCCCCCGCGCCTCCAGCATCGCGCGGCGCAGGGCCGCGCGCGCCGGCTCGGCGGCCCCCTCCGCGGCGCGCGTGGCGGCGCCCTGCCCCGCGCCCAGCGCGGCGCTCTCCCGGTCCAGCGCCGCCAGCAACTGGCCGGGGTCGGTGACGGAGTAGTCCAGCCGGCGGCGCGCCGGCAGCAACTTGTCGACCACCTCGCCCTGGTAGCCCGGCCCACCGGGCCCGTGCAGCGCGCCCCACACGTCGTCGAAGTACGGGACGGTGTTGTGGCAGAAGATGCAGGTCTGGTTCCAGACGCCGCCCGCGCGCATGCCGGGTCGCTCGCCCACCATCACCGAGTAGCCCTTCAGGCGAAAGGCGCCCGTCTGAAAGACGTAGGACGTGGGCAGGATCAGCTCGGCGTGGGGGTCGCCCAGCACCGGCGCTCCCGGGGCCGTCGACGCGACCTCTTGGCCGGCGAAGTCCTCGCGGTAGCGGCCGCCGATGACCTTGGTGACACGGTACAGGTGCTCGCCGCTGGTGGCGGACTGCAGGCGCACGAAGCGGGTGGCCCCCACCTGCTCCAGCCGGGCGCTGTCGTTCTTGAACTGGAACGTCCGGCCGTCGAAGGGCGCGCGGATCTCCGTCTGCTCGGGCAGCCGGGTCATCCGGTGCATGGGCGAGGCGCTCCACACCTTGTACACGTCGCCGTGGCAGGGCGCGCACGCGGCCGAGCCGACGTAGTCGTCGCGCAGCATGTTGCTGGTGATGCCCGGCGCCTTGGGCGAGGCGGCGACGGCGGGCGTGTGCGTCGCGCCGGTCGACCGACAGCCGGCGAGACAAGGCAGCGACAACGCCAGGGCGCCGGCGAGGCGTACGCACGCGAGCAGCCCGGTGTTCTTCACGGGCTCAGAATCTACATCGGCCTCGCCCCGGGCGAGTCCCCCGCGACGCTAAGGTCCGACGGCCAGGGGATCCTGGCCCGGCCTGGTGGCGCCCCGCAGGGTCGCGTGCGTCGTGGTGACGAACTTTCCCTGTGACTCGACCTGCACCTCGATCTCGACCGGTCCGACGCCGGGCGCGAAGGTGGTGCGCGACATGCGGTTCGGCTCGTGGCGCAGTACCTCGACCACGACGCAGTTCTTGTAGTCGCCCCCGGGGCCGGACACGGTCTTGTCGACGGAGACGATCCGGGCGGTTCCCGCCGTCACGTTCCAGCTGGTGCCCAGGGCGACCGGGTTCTGCAGCACGAAGTCGCCCACCGCCCCCGCTTCCTTCATCGCGATCCCGCGCGGCGTGACCGCGTAGTTGATGCGCTGGTCGCCCGCCTGGACGATCGCGCCATCGGGCATCCGCTCGAGCACGCTGTACACCGCCAGCAGGTGCTGGCCGTCGCGTTCCAGCTCGTAGGCCCACTTCCAGCCGGCGTCGAGGGGGAAGTAGTCCGTCGCGGACGTCGAGCGGGCGGCGCTGGCGGCGGGCGCGGGCGGCGCCGACGCACATCCGGCGAACAGCGAGACGAGCGCGAGGGCCGCGGCACCTACAGTGGCCGCCAGGGCGCGGGCGCCGATTCGCGCGGTCTTGCCTGCTGCCAATCGCAGTCTGCCAGGGTACCCGCTGCCAGGGTACCCACTGCCAGGGTACCCACTGCGATGTACGGTGCCAGCTTTTACGGTGCCCATGGGTGAACCAGCTTTCGCGGCGGGTTTTCGAGCAGAGACGATGTCGTGCAACATGACAGACCCCGGCCCCCCACGGGGGAATTGCGGTCCCTGTTTTGTCGGCATCATCGTCAAAAAACTGAGGCTTCCGGCGGCCTACCGACAGAATCGACGCCCCCGGCGGCCCGTGCGACACTGAAATCCTCGCCGGGCGGGACGTGGGCCGGCGGCGGAAGCGGGCGGTAGCGGATGGTATGGACGTTGCTTTTGTCCCGGCAAGACCGCCCTTTTCATCACGGAGAATCCTTCTGTCCACGTCTCGCACGCTCCTCCTCGCCACGCTGCTGACCGCCACGGCCTTCGCGCCGCGCGCCGGGGCGGCGGGCGCCCCGGCCTCGGCCGCGGTCGGCCAGGACGCGGCCCTGGCCGAGCGGGCGAAGCTGCAGGCGCAGCTGGACCGGGTGAACGCCGAGATCGATGCCTTGAAGCAGCGCCCGCTGGGCATCCGCGACGACTACCGGCTGCGCAGCCGCATGGCGGACGCCGAGGCGCTGGCCCGCCGCCTGACGGATCTGGACGCGCGTCTGGGGCTGGCGGTGCGCGCGGCGCCCGGGGTCGCGCCGACAGAGGTCCGCGTCAACCCGTCCGACGACCGCGCCGAGCGCGAGGCGAAGGCGGACATCCTCGCGGATCAGGCGCGCCGCCTGTCCAGCGAGGCCAACGTGCTGGAGGGGCGGCTCACCACCCTGCGCACGCGCAACGAGCTGAAGCGCCGGGCGGGACAGCTGGAGCGCGACCCGTTCGCGCCCCTGGAGCAGGTGAAGAGCCGCGTCGGCGTCTACGGCACCAGCGGCAACCACGGGTTCCTTCCCCCCACGACCGACGGCACGAAGACCGCCACGCCAGGACGCACCGGCATGCCCACCACGAACGGCGCAGCGGGCATGGGCACCACGACGACGGGCGGCGCGGCGCCTCCCCCGACGAACCCAGGTGGCGGGGTGCTGACGGTCATGCCCGCGGCCAGCCCCATCTCCCAGTCCGCCGACGGCGGGTCCGGCTCGCTTTCGGGCCAGCTGCGCGGGGTGCTCGATCCGACGTCCCTGGAGGAGATCCGCCGCCTGGAGACGCCGGGCTCCGGCCCGGCGAACCTGCAGGTGATGGAACGGGCGCTGGCGACGCTGCGCGGGCGCGCCGCGCAGCTGGCGGCCGCGTCGGCGGCGCTGCGGACCCCTGGCAGCCCTGCGCCCTGAGACACCCCCGGAACGGCAGCAAATGCCGGCCCGAGGGGGGCCTGCGGTACACTGGCGCCGCGCATGCGCCACCGACGTCGGGCGACCCTCTGCGCCGCACTCGCGGTGGCGGGCGCGGGCCTATCGTGGTGCCGGCCCGCCGTCGCTACGGATGACGAGCAGGTCAGCGGGCGCGCCGAGCTGGGCGCGGAGTACGACGACAACGTTCATCGCGCCGAGCAGATCAACGGGGACAGGGTCACGATCGCCGGCTCGGCGCTGACGCGGGCCGTGGTCGCGCTGTCCGCGGCCGCCCGGCTGGACGACCGCCAGGAGGTCGCCTTCTCCGCCCTGGGGGCCGTGAAGCTGTTCGCCGCGCCCGCTGCCCGCAACGAGAACGTCGGCGTGGTCGAGACGGCGGGCGCCTGGAACCTCCGGCTGTCCCCGCGCACGCGGATGGGGGCCGGCGCCACCTACTACGAGGCGATCCAGGCCGGCACCCCCACCGAGCGCGCGCTGACGGCCGAGCGCGACGGCGTGCTGGAGGCGCGCGACTTCCGGTCGGTGGTCCCGTCGCTGCGCGCCTCGCAGAGCGTTGGCGAGGGCTCGACGCTGGGGCTGTCAGCCGGCTACCGCTGGTTCGTGTACAAGCCGCTGCGCGACTACGACTTCCAGGCGCCGGTCGCCACGCTGGAGCACCGGTTCACGCACGAGACCCAGGATGGTGTGGCCGAGTGGGCGCTGGTCAGCGCCCTCACCGGCGAGCTGCGCCGCTTCTCGGGGCCACGCCTGCTGTCGGGCGGCGTCGACGGCTCGGGGACCCGCCACGTCGATCAGTTCCTGACCGGGCAGCTGGAGGTCACCCGCACCGGCGCCGTGCTGCTGGGCGCCGGGTACGCGCTGCAGTGGAACCGCTCGAACAGCTACGGCGAGGGGCTGCTGCGGCACATCGCCTCGCTGCGCTTCGCCGCCCCCCTGCCGCTGGGCCTGTACCTGGCGGCCCGCGGCGAGCTGGTCGTCGTCAGCTACCACGATCAGCTGCCCCTGCTGACGGACCCGGCGGGGGTCGTCAACGCCAGCATCGAGGAGGAGACGCGCAGCGAGGTGCGCGCCGAGCTGAGCCGCGATCTGGGCGCGCGGCTGCAGCTGGTCGGCCGCTACGTCTTCTACGCGAACGCCATCGGCCAGGGGCAGTACCGCCGCCAGACGGCGACGCTGTCCCTGGTGTTCTCCACGAACTGAAAAAGCGAACGGCGCGGTCCCGATCTCCGGGAGCCGCGCCGTCGCTGGAACGAGCGTGGGAGACGGGGACGGCTTACATCATGCCGCCCATGCCACCCATGCCGCCCATCCCGCCCATGTCACCGCCGCCCGCCGGGGCCGGAGGGGCCTCGGGCTTCGGGCGATCGACGATCATGGCCTCGGTCGACAGCAGCAGCGCCGACACGGACGCCGCGTTCTGCAGCGCTGAACGCACCACCTTGGTCGGGTCGATGACGCCCGCCTCGATCAGATCCTCGAACTCGTCGGTGGCCGCGTTGTAGCCGAACGCGCCCTTCCCCTCGCGGATCTTGTTGACGATGATGGCGCCTTCCTTGCCGGCGTTCTGCGCGATCTGGCGGCAGGGCTCCTCGCAGGCCCGCTTGATGATCTGGACGCCGACCTGCTCGTCCTCGCTGACGCCCTCGATCTTGTCGAGCGCCTGCAGCGCGCGGATCAGCGCGACGCCGCCGCCCGGCACGATGCCCTCTTCCACCGCGGCGTGGGTCGCGTGCAGCGCGTCCTCGACACGGGCCTTCTTCTCCTTCATCTCGGTCTCGGTGGCGGCGCCCACGCGGACCACGGCCACGCCGCCCACCAGCTTGGCCAGGCGCTCGCGCAGCTTCTCGCGGTCGTAGTCGGAGACGGTGTCCTCGACCTGGGTGCGGATCTGCTTCACCCGCGCCTCGATCTCGGCCTTCTTCCCGGCGCCGTCGACGATGGTGGTGTTCTCCTTGTCGACGGTGATGCGCTTGGCGCGGCCCAGGTCCTTCAGGGTCAGGCTCTCCAGCTTCAGGCCCAGGTCCTCGGTCACGGCCTGGCCGCCGGTCAGGACGGCGATGTCCTTCAGCATGTCCTTGCGGCGATCACCGAAGCCGGGGGGCTTCACGGCGCAGATCTGCAGCGTGCCGCGCAGCTTGTTCACCACCAGCGTGGCCAGGGCTTCGCCCTCGACGTCGGCGATGATCAGCAGCGGGCGGCCGGCGCGCGCCACCTGCTCCAGCACGGGCAGCAGGTCCTTCATGCTCGAGATGGCCTTCTCGTGGATCAGGATGAAGGCGTCCTCCAGCTTGGTCTCCATGCGCTCGGCGTCGGTCACGAAGTACGGCGACTGGTAGCCGCGGTCGAACTGCATGCCCTCGACCACGTCCAGCGTCGTCTCGATCGACTTCGCTTCCTCGATGGTGATGACGCCGTCCTTGCCCACCTTCTCCATGGCGTCGGACAGGATCTTGCCGATCGACTCGTCGCCGTTCGCGCTGATCGTGCCCACCTGCGCCACGTCCTTGTGGCCCTTGGTGGGCTTCGAGATCTTCTGCAGCGCCTCGACGATCTTGGCGACGGCCTTGTCGATGCCGCGCTTCAGGTCGATGGGGTTGTGGCCGGCGGCCACCATGCGGGCCCCCTCGCGGAAGATCGCCTGCGCCAGGACGGTCGCCGTGGTGGTGCCGTCGCCGGCCGTGTCGGAGGTCTTGGAGGCGACCTCCTTCACCATCTGCGCGCCCAGGTTGGCGAAGCGGTCCTCGATCTCGATCTCCTTGGCGACGGTCACGCCGTCCTTGGTCACCGTGGGGACGCCCCACGACTTCTCGATGACCACGTTGCGCCCGCGCGGCCCCAGCGTCGCCTTCACCGTGTCGGCGAGGATGTTGACGCCTTCCAGAATGCGGGCGCGGCCCTGCGCCTCGAACATGATTTCCTTGGCTGCCATCTGATCGTCTCCTTCTCGAGTCGTTTTCCGTCTACTTCTCGATGACGCCGAGGATCTCATCCTCGCGCAAAATGATGTGGTCGACGCCGTCGACCTTGATCTCGCTGCCGGAGTACTTCCCGAACAGCACGCGGTCGCCCTTCTTCACGTCCAGCGGGCGAACCTGGCCCTTGTCGTTGGCCTTGCCCGAGCCCACGGCGATCACCTCGCCCTCGCCCGGCTTCTCCTTGGCCGTGTCGGGAATGATGATCCCACCGCGGCTCTTCTCCTCCTCGGCAATGCGCTTCACGATGACGCGATCTTGCAGCGGACGAACCTTCATGACTGTCTCTCCTTAAAAGGGTGTCGCCCTCGCGGGCGAGCTTGGCACTCAACCAATGAGAGTGCTAGCGGCAGAGGTTAATCGCAAGTGCGCTCAAGTCAACGGGATCCCGGGGCGGCGCTGGCACTTCCGGAAAATGTCTGCCAGCGAAACAATTCGTTATCCCGCCGGAATCATTATGTTTTCTTGATCTCGTGTCGATAAATGTCATAGGTGGATCATGGAGCTCACTGGATCTTTGGAGTCATATTTCCGGGATGAAGTGGACCTGGCCTGCAAGCAGGAGGGGCTGCCGGCTGCCAGCCCCACGCAGCCCTACCTGGTCCGGTTGCTGGCGGCCTACGCGGCGCAGCCCATCGAGGACCGCCCGCTGGGCCTGCGGCTGCTGAACGCGATGGCGGCCTCGCCGCGGGAACGGCGCACCCACCTGCGCGAGATCGGTGACACGTCGCTGTTCGTGTGCGGCTTCTGGGGCGACAGCCTGGGCCGCGGGCTGGTCGACGTCGGTTACTACACGGACCTGGGCGAGATGGCCTACCGCGAGCTGGCGCACGGCACACCGGCGCCCATCCAGGTGGACGACGGGGCCCGCGTACCGGGAGTCTTCAGCGACCTGGCGCGGAACTTCTCGCGGTTCGTCGGGGTGCTGATGACCATCAGCCGCCGCACGGCCCGCGGCCGCAGCCCCGCCGACGTGGTCCGCCTGTACGAACGCTGGCTGCGCACCAAGAGCAGCTGGGCGGCGCGTCGCCTGGCCGAGGAAGGCGTGCTGCCCGGTCGCCTGGTGCCGGGGATCGCGCATTGACCGGCGGCCATCCGGACGAAGGGCATGGTCCGCGCCGCTCCGTGCTGGGGCGCCTGCAGCGCGGGCTGGAGACGCTGTATCGGATCGACACCCAGCTGTCGGTCGAGCACTTCCTGATCGGTGAGGGCGAGCGCGCGGAGGCGCGCCCCGGCCGCGCGCCGCGCGAGCAGGTGCTGGTGCGCCAGGACGGCGACGACGAGCTGGGGCTGGGTCTGTTCGTCGACGAGGGTGCGCTGTCCAACCTGGAGCGCCACGATCCCGGCCAGCGGCTGGACGAGCGCAACTTCGCCGATTTCTGCGTCGCCGTCGAAGGGGTCAGTCACTTCGTCTATCTGGCCCGCTGCGCGGCCGAGGACCGGCGCGTGTCGGCGCTGGAACTGGAGCTGCAGGCCGAGGTGGACAAGTTCGCCTGCTGCACGCTGCTGGCGGCCGAGAGCGTGGCGCCGGCCAACGACGTCGCGGGCTGGCGCCGGCGCCTGTACGACGACGTCACCTTCGCGAAGGATCTCGACGTCGACGAGCACGCCCGCTACCGCGTGGCCAACAGCGAGGCCAGCCGCTACGCGCGCACGCTGGACGCGCGCTACCTAACCAGCGGACGCGTCCCGGAGATGCTGCCGGAGCTGCGGCGCTTCTATCGCCTGGATCTCGACGGCAAGCTGGGCCACATCGCGCGCCTCGCGGCTTAGAGCGCGGGCCGCCTTCCGCAGTGGCGGCGGCGGGCTGGAGGTTTCGCGGCCCGCGCCGACCTGTCCTCGTTGCCCCGCATCCCCTCCCCGCCTGGCGCGGGGAGAGGACGAACGGCGGGCGAAGCCTCGAACGACCTCGCCAGCGAGCCGGCTTCGCCGACTCAGACCAGCTTGGCGTTGAGGACGATCTCCGCGCCCTTGAACAGCTTGCTGACCGGGCAGTTCTTCTTCGCGCCCGCCGCCAGCTCCTGGAACTTGGCGTCGTCCAGGCCCGGGACCTGCGCCTCGACGTTCAGCTCGATCTTGCCGATGTGGAACCCACCGGCCGGATCGGGCCCCATGTACGTGGTGGCCGTCGTCGAGACGCGCGTCGGCTTGTGCCCCGCCCCGGCCAGGTCGGCCGAGAACGCCATCGAGAAGCAGCCGGCGTGCGCTGCCGCCAGCAGCTCCTCTGGATTGGTGCCGGCGCCCGTCTCGAAACGGGACGCGAACGTGAACGGGCCGGTGTAGGCGCCCTTCCCCACCGTCATCGTTCCCTTGCCGCCCTTCAGATCGCCTTCCCACTGCGCAGTCGAAGTCTTCGTGATCGCCATTGTCTGATTCCTCCTGCGATGCTCCTAGCGGGCAGGTCGCTTCGCGTCAACCCAGACGGACGTTGTCGATCAGGCGCGTGCGTCCGACGAACGCGGCGACGGCCAGAACGGCGGGGCGATCCACGGTCGTCAGCGCCTGCAACGATTCCGCGTCGCGCAGCTCGACGTAGTCCAGCCGCGTGACCTGGTCCGTCAGGAGCGCGACCACGCCGTCGACCAGCCTGGCGGCGTCGCGTTCACCGGCGGCGCAGGCCGCGCGCGCCGCGAACAGCGCGCGGGAGAGGGCCGTGGCGCGCTGGCGCTCGTCCGGCAGCAGATACTTGTTCCGCGACGACATCGCCAGGCCGTCAGCCTCGCGCACGGTGGGCAGCGACACGATCTCCACGGGCATGTCCAGGTCACGGACCATCCGCCTGATGATGGCGAGCTGCTGGAAGTCCTTCTCGCCGAACACGGCCGCGTGCGGCCGCACGATGTTGAACAGCTTGCACACCACCGTGGCCACGCCCACGAAGTGACCGGGGCGGCTGCCCCCGCACAGGCCCTGCTCCAGCTGGTGGACCTGCACGGTGGTCTGATGACCGGGCGGGTACATGTTCGCCGGCGTGGGCAGGAACACCGCGTCCACGCGGTGCGCGGCCGCCTTCTGCAGATCGCCCGGCAGATCGCGCGGGTACCGGTCGAGATCCTCGCCGGGACCGAACTGCAGCGGGTTCACGAAGATCGACAGCACCACCCTGTCGCCGTGACGGTGCGCCTCGTCCATCAACGCGGTGTGGCCCGTCACGGCGACAGG
>Ga0207695_10004960_pt1 | contig 17921 bp, 13 predicted proteins | sample KBSC54metaG_FD_184354 | JGI IMG/M metagenome (GOLD analysis project Ga0207695, IMG submission 184354) | Corn rhizosphere microbial communities from Kellogg Biological Station, Michigan, USA - KBS C5-4 metaG (SPAdes) (version 2) | ecosystem: Host-associated > Plants > Roots > Rhizosphere > Soil... | reverse complement strand
GGCCCAGCCGGCTTCGGGGTGGCTGGCCATCTTCGGCGAGTGGTCCCAGATCGGAAACGGCGGCCAGACGCCCTCGCTCACCGGCCCGGCCGACAGGATGCTGGGGTTGATGATGGTCTCGCCGGCGCGTCGATAGCGTCCGCAGACCACGTTCAGGCATTCCAGCAGGTGGTCCGCCAGGTTGGCGAAGGGGGCCATGTTCGAGCCGGTGCCGCTGCTCGTGGCCCCTCGCCGCGCGGCGCCGAACATCCGCGCCGCGGCCCGCAGGTCGTCCGCCGGCACGCCCGACTCTGCCTCGGCGTACTCCGGCGTGTAGCGGCCCACGGCGGCGCGCAGGCGATCCAGGTCGGCGACGTAGCGATCGCAGAATTCCTGGTCGTGCAGGCCCTCGCTCAGGATCACATTCAGCAGCGCCGCGTTGACGGCGACATCCTGGCCGGGCCTGGGACGCAGGTGGATGTCGGCCAGCCGCGCGGTCTCGGTCTGGCGCGGGTCGATCACGATCAGCTTCAGCCCGCGCCTCTTCTCGGCGCGCAGGGCGGCGGCCGGCGCATACATGGTGTGGCTGCCCCAGCCCCCCTGGTGTGAGGCCACGGGGTTCACCGCGCTGAGCAGCCAGACGTCGGCAGTGGCGATGTTCTGCTTGCCGGACTTGAAGCAGCCCATGCGCAGCGCGGTGATCGCCTTCGGCGACTGGTCGATAGTCTGGGTGGTGTAGATCTGCGGCGTGCCGAGCGAGTTGGCCCAGCCCTTGCCGACCGAGATGGCCAGCGAGGAGGAAAAGCCGCCGGTGCCGAACCAGACTCCGACGCAGGCGGGGCCGTGGCGCTCGACCAGAAGCTTCAGCTTCGCGCCGATCTCGTCGAGGGCGGTCGCCATCGCGATCGGCTCGAAGCCTCCCGGCCCCCGCTTCTGCGAGGTCCGCAAGCGGCCCCGCCCCCGCTGGCGCGCCAGGCTCGCCTCGCCCTTGATGCAGAAGTAGCCGCGCGACACCGGGTTGTCCCGGTCGCCGCGCAGCGCCACCGGCGCGCCGGCGTCGTCGACCTCGATCTCGACGCCGCAGGTGGCCCCGCAGTTGCGGCAGAAGCTCTTGCGCACCGTGTTCATGGGAAGACGACCCTTCGTCCGAGCCCGCGTCGCCGCCTCGCCGGCGCCTGCGGATGGGCGGACCAGACTACAGCCCGGCGAGGCCGGGTCGGATAAGGCAATGCGCCAGCTTTCAGCCAATCCACGCCATAGCGGGTCGGGGAGCATTCCTTGTGCCGCGGGCTGCGTCGAATTAGGCTCTCTATTGACGACAGGGCGGGCCCCTGCGCGACCGACAGGAGGACGGCATGAAGCTCGCCACCGAGATCTCCCAGTTGCAGTACAGCTTCGAGGTTCCCGAGGCGAAGCTGAAGCTGGTCGACCGGCTGGGCTACGACCTGGTGTTCGCCTCCGAGAACGCCGGCTCCGACATCTTCACGCCGCTGGCCTATTCCCTGGCGATCACCGAGCGGCTGGGCGTCGGAACCTCGCTGGCGGTGACCAGCGCCCGCTCGCCGGCCTGCACGGCAAGCACCTTCCTGACCCTCAAGCACCTCGCCAGGGATCGGCTGGTGGTGGCCGGCATCGGCAATTCCGGCATCGGGCGGATCGAAGGCTGGCACGGCATGCCCTGGGCCAAGGGCTCGGCGCGGCTGGTCGACTACACCGAGATCCTGCGCAAGATGTTCGACGGCGACTATCCGCTGCGGCACGAGGGCGACTACGCCTCGGTGCCGTACCGGGGCGCCGACGCCCAGTACCAGGGCCCGACCCTGGGCGGCCTGCTGGAGCCGCGCGAGGGCATCCCGATCCTCTGGGGCACGGGCGGGCGCGAGCGGATCATCCTCACCGCCCAGCACGCCGACGGCTGGCTCACCCTCGGCTTCGGGCTGGGGATGATGCAGACCTACCAGCCGCTGCTGGAGGAGGGGTTCGCCCGGGCGGCCCGGCCCAAGTCGCTGAAGGACTTCGAGATCTGGTCGCACATCGACGTCATCGTCTCGAACGACGTGAAGGGCGCGATGCAGCCGTTCAAGGAATGGACCGTGCGGATGGTGGGCGGCCGCGGCGGTAACATCGGCGGCGGGCGGCGCAGCGTCTATGCAGACCAGATGGTCTGGTCCGGCTTCTCGGAGGCGGCCGAGCGGGTGATGGACCTGGTCGACTCCGGCCGACGCGAGGAGGCCGCGGCCGCAGTGCCGAACGAATACATCGACGGCCGCTTCCTGATCGGCCCGATCGACCGCATCGAAGAGCGGGCCCGGATGTGGCGCGACGCCGGCCCCACCGGCCTGATCATCCGCAGCGAGTACCTGGACGTCTTCCAGCCGATCAAGCGCGCGATCGACGGTTAGGGTCAGGCCGCCGCCGGCTGCTGCAGCAGGCGCGCCAGGGCGCTGATTTGGGCCGCGAGGGCGGCCAGTTCGGAGCCGGTGCAGGGCCCGGGCCGCTGCTCGAACACACCGCGCATGGCGTCGGCGCGCCGGGCGATCTTCTCGAGTTCCTTGCGGGTGTCTTCGTCCATCTCCGCCTCCTGTTCCTGTTCGATTGAAGGCAGGCAGGCTGGATTTGGCAAGGTGCAAAGCCAACCGCCGCCGGCCGCATTCGCATAAAAGGAATACCTTTTGCCTTTGCGCCCGCGGGGCGCTGCGTCTACGCATACGCCCTGAGGGGCCAAAGCGCCTCAAGGTGGGAGGATGGGGTGAACTTCGAACAGCGCGGCGACGCCGATCCGACCCTGATCTTCGTGCACGGCGCCAGTTGCGATCTTCACGACTGGGACCGGCAGACGGCGTCCCTCAGCGCCCGCTTCCGCACCATAGCCCTGGACCTCCCCGGCCACGGGCTTTCACCGCCGACGGCGGATCTGAGCATTCCGGCGCTGGGCGCGCTGGTGGCGGATCTGGCGCGCCGGCAAGGCGGCCCCGCGATCCTGGTCGGCCACAGCGCCGGATGCCGTGTCGCGCTCGAAGCCGCGATCCAGGGCGATGCTGCCATCGTCGGCGTGGTCTTCGTCGACGGCAGCGTGCTGATCGGCCCGGAGGCGCACTCCGCCGAGGCCACGCTGCGGGCCAAGTTCGAGGAACTCGGCTTCGAAGGCTACATGCAGGCGATGTTCGGCGCGATGTTCGCCCCGGGCGTCGAGCCGGCGGCGCAAGCCGCTGTCCTCGCGCGGGCCAAGGCCTGGGACCCCGCGACGGCGCGCGCCTTCCTGACCGGCATGGTCCGCTGGGATGCCCAGCATGCGCTTGCGGCACTCGGCAGGCTCCGTATCCCCAGCCTCGCGTTGCAGTGCACCTACCTGGACCATCTGCTGAGGCGCCGAAGTCTGGAAGCCGGCGTGACGACGCCCTGGATGCAGGCGCTGGAGGAGTTGGCGCCCCAGACCCGGATCGAGGTCGTGTCCGGGTCGGGACACTTCGTGCAGCTGGAGCGCGCGGACCTGGTCAACCGCATGATCGCGGAGTTCGCGGATTCGATCAGGCGCGGCGCCGCGGCCACATCGGAGGGAGAAGCATGCAGAAGCGACGTGTGATCGCCTGGGGGACGGGCGGCCTCGGTGCGTCCGGCCTGAGGATGATCATCGAGCATCCTGACCTGGATCTGGTCGGCGTGTTCACCCACTCGAAGGACAAGCTCGGCCGTGACGCCGCCGCCCTTTGCGACATGGAAGCGCCGACCGGCGTGGCCGCAACCGACGACCGCCAGGCGTTGCTGGCCTTGAAGGCGGACTGCGTCGCCTACTTCGCCAACAGCGCCAACCGCGACCAGGGCATCCTCGACGACGTGGTCCCCTTCCTCGAAAGCGGGACCAACGTCAGCACCATCTCGCACTTCGACCTGCAGTCCCCGAAGCATGGCCGGCCGCGGTATGTGCGGCCCATCGAGGAGGCCTGTCGCAAGGGCGGAACCTCGATCTACCTGACCGGCGACGATCCCGGCTGGGCATTCGGCCATGTGCTGTTCTCGCTGCTGTCGGTGACCGGCCGGATCGACCGGATCGACGTCGGCGCGCTGACCTGCGTGCGCCGCTATTCCGGCCGCGAGTCGCTGGACATGTACGGGTTCGGCGAGCCGCTGGACTACAGGCCCCCGATGTTCACCTCGGACGTCGGGACCGTCTGGCACGTCGACACCCTGCGCGGGATCGCCGATTTCCTGGGCGTCGAGGTCGACGCCTACGAGCAGGAGTGGCTGACGGCGGCAATGGACTCCGACTTCGACACCACGGCCTATGGTGTGGTCCCAGCCGGCAGGACCGCCGCCACCTATTGGCGGGTGACGGCCATGGTCGCCGGCAAGCCCTTCATCGTCTACCACAAGCTCCTGCGCCTGCATGAGCACGCCGCGCCGGACTGGCCGAAGTCGGCCAAGGGCACGGGGCTCGAGAACTGCAAGATGATCCGCATCACCGGCGATCCGGGCGCGGAGATCGAGATCGTCCGCCCCAGCGAAGGTTTCGGGCGCATGAGCTCGACGCCGACGTCCGCCGTGGCGGCGATCCCGTGGGTGTGCGACGCGCAGCCAGGAATCCTGACCCAGGCCGACGTGCCGCTGTTCCCGGCGCGAAATCTGTCTGCGCCGACCCGGCTCTGATCTGAGCACTCTCCAAAAAGCGCACCTTAGGGGCTCATCCGCCCGCCACCTCTCTCCCGCGAGGTGAGAAGGAACGATCATTTTGGCAGATGGATGTGGCAATAAGTATCTCTATTGCCACTCATGTCCCCGCCGGGCATTATCCGTCGGACCCCGTGCAGGAGAACGCGATGACGTTCGTATTCAGCGCCGACGCCCATGTGGTCGAACCGAAGGACATCTTCGACCGGGACCTGCCGCCCTCGCTGAAGCAGTACGGCATCCGCAGTGAACGGCAGGGCGATCACATCTGCACCCTCGCGGGCGAGAAGGTTTTGCACCGGACGCGGATCATCAAGCGCGAGAACGCCGCGCCGCCGAACGAGGAGAGCCGGGGGGTCGCGCTCGCCAAGGGCGAGGAAGTGGTTCGCCTGCATGCGGTGGCCAAGGGCCAGATCGACATCGCCGGCCGGCTCGAGGATATGGCCCTCGACGGGATCGACGCGGAGATCCCGTTCCCCTCGACCTGCCTGTACACCTACGGCATCGAGCACCCCGAGACCGAGCTCGCCACCGCCCAGATCTACAACGGCTGGAACAACCAGCACTTCGGCGGCCACCTGGACAGGTTCGTGCGCTGCGGCGTGTTGCCCGTCCGGAACCTCGACAATACCCTGGCCGAGCTGAAGCGGCTCGCCGGGCTGGGCTTCACCGCCGCCATGCTGCCCTGCGTCACCGCCGACGGCATTCCGAAGTACAACGACGAGGCCTGGGACGAGGTCTTCGCGCTGGGCGCCGCGCTCGGCGTCGTGTTCGTGATGCACACCGGCACGGGGCTCGAGACGGTGCAGCCCGAGCGTCGCGCCGGCGGCGCGGTGATCAACTATGCGAACCAGGCCTGCGACGCCTGGAACGCGGTGCAGTACCTGGTTGCCGGCGGCGTGCTCGACCGCAATCCGACGGCGCAGGTGGCGTTCATCGAGAGCGGCGCCAGCTGGCTGGCCGGGCTGGTGGAGCGGATGGACGAGATCTACGTCGCCCACGCCGCCTATGTGCGTCCCAAGCTGTCGCTGATGCCGTCCGAGATCGTCGCCCGCCAGGTCTCCGTCGGCTTCCAGAGCGACCGGGCCTGCGTCATGACCCGGTCCGTCACGGGCGTCCGGCCGCTGATGTGGGGCTCGGACTATCCCCACGCCGAGGGCACCTTCCCGCGCTCCAGGGAAGTCATCCAGCGCCTCTTCGAGGGCATCGAGATCAGCGAGGCGGACAAGGCGGACATCCTCGGCGGCAACGCCGCGCGCCTGTTCCGCCTGCCGCGCCCCGAATTCCAGTCCGCGGCCTGAGCGCCAAGGGCCTCTGAAGGGGCGCATAATCCGGCATGGGCGCAACCGCCGTCCCGACCTTCTGTCGCAACTGCAGCGCCTTCTGCCCGGTGGTGGTGACGGTGGAGGACGGCCGGGCCGTGAAGGTGATCGGCGACCCGGACTCGGAGGTCTACGAGGGCTACCTCTGCCCCAAGGGCCGGATCATGCCCGAGCAGCACTATGATCCGTCACGCCTGCTGCGCAGCCTGAAGCGTCAGTCTGACGGAACCTACGCTCCGATCTCCTCCGACGATGCGCGCCGCGAGATCGTGGGCAGGCTGCGGGCGATCGTGGACGCGCACGGCCCGTCGGCCATCGCCGCCTACACCGGCGTCGGCACCCTCCCGAACATGTACGGGCCCGGCATGGCCTCGGCGCTGCTGCGCGCCCTGGGCTCGCCGATGAACTTCTGGGCCGCCACCATCGACAAGCCGGCCGAGAAGGTCTCGGTCGCCCTGCACGGGAACTGGCACGCAGGACCGCACCGGTTCGAGACCGCCGACGCCTGGATCATCGTCGGCGCCAATCCGGTCATCGCCAAGTCCAACGGCGCGCCGTCGAACAATCCCGGCGTGCGCCTGAAGAAGGCCCAGCAGGGCGGCATGAAGCTGGTGGTGATCGATCCGCGCCGGACCGAGACCAGCCGCCGCGCTCATATCCACCTGCAGCCCGTTCCGGGCGAGGATCCGACCATCCTGGCCGGTATCGCCCATGTGATCATCGCCGAGGGGCTGATCGACCGTGAGTTCCTGCAGGCGAACGCCGACGGCTTCGAGGCGCTGCGCGACGCCGTGGCGGACTACACGCCGGACTATGCGGCCGACCGGGCCGGGATCGCGGCCGCAGATCTGGTGGAGGCCGCGCGGGCGTTCGGCCGGGCGAAGCGCGGGTCGGTGGTCTGTTCGACGGGGCCAAGCTTCTCGACCCACAGCAACCTGACCTTCTACTTGGCGCTCTGCCTCAACACCCTCTGCGGGCGCTGGACCCGCGAGGGCGAGCTGGCGCCCTATCCCAACGTGCTGCTGCCCGCCTACCGGCCGCGCGCCCAGGCGCTCGCCCCATATCCGGTGTACGGCGGCCGGCGCCTCGCCAACGGCATGCGCGAGAACGCCAGCGGCATGCCCTCGGCCGGCCTCGCCGACCAGATACTCACCGAGGGCGACGACCAGGTGCGGGCGCTGTTCTGCATCGGCGGCAACCCGATGCGGGCCTGGCCCGACAGCCGCCGCACCGAGACCGCCCTGCGCAAGCTGGACCTGCTGGTGGCCTTCGACGTCACCGAGACGCCAACGACGCGCCTCGCCGACTATGTGATCGCGACCCGCCAGCCGCTGGAGATCCCAAGCACCACCCTGCTGATCGAGCAGGGCAAGTTCGCCGGCTCCGGCCGCGGATGGCACTCGCCCTGGGCCCAGTACACGCCGGCCATCGTCGACCCGCCGCCGGGCGCCGACGTGGTCAGCGAGCACGCCTTCTTCTTCCAGGTCGGCCAGGACCTCGGGCTGCAGCTTCAGTGGGTCAACGCCTTCGGCTTCGGCCCGCACGCCGAGTCGCCGACCGAGACCATCCCGCTCGACATGACCCGCGTCCCCAGCCTGGACGAGATGATCGAGCTTTCCACCCGCAACGCGCATGTGCCGCTGGCGGTGGTGAAGTCGTACCCGCACGGGAACCGCTTCGACCTGCCGATGCGCGTCGAGGGCCCCGACCCGGCGCGCCATGACCGCCTGCAGGTCGGTGACCCCATGATGATGGCCGAGTTGGCCGAGATCCGGGCGGAAGACTATCGCGGCCGGCGCGTGGCGCAGGACCTGCCGTTCCAGGTCGTCTCGCGGCGGACCAACATCTACAACAACTCGATCCTGTCCGGTCTGCCATCGAACGCCGCGCGAATGCGGTACAATCCCGCCCACATGCATCCCAGCGACCTGGCCCGCCTGGGCCTCGAGAGCGGCGAGGTGGTCCGCCTTCGGGCGCGCCACAACGCCGTCCTGGCCGTGGCCGAAGCCGATGACACGCTCCGCCCGGGCGTCATCGCGCTCAGCCACGGCTTCGGCCCGGCGAGCACGGACGCGCAGCACGACGCGCGCGACGGCGGCGCCAACGTCAACGCCCTGATCGACCTGGACGAGCCCGACCCGGTGTCGGGGATTCCGCGGATGAGCGCGATCCCGGTGGCGGTCGAGCGCGTCTAGGGTGCTTCCGGACCAGCCAGACCTGGCGCACATCTCGCCATCGAGTATCCCTCTCCCACATCGTGGGAGAGGTGAGGTGAGGGCGTCTTGGCGCAGCGCGCCGAGACTGGCGTCGGAGACGCCAGGTGCGCTGCGCGCGCTCGCCGCTTCGCGCCGAGCCGCCTCACCCGTCCGATCGCCTTGCGGCGCTCGGCCGACCTCTCCCCGGCACGGGGAGAGGGATACTCGAAGGCGGGTGGGCGCGGGCCAGCCAGACCACGGGAGCGCCGAGTGACGGCAGAGGTTTCCACCGCAACCAAGGCCGCGCCTGCCCGCGACGGTGGCGAATGGCGGCGGCACTGGCTGCTCGTCGTGACCTCGCTGGTGGGGTCCACCTACACCGGCCAGCAGGTCTACTCGACCGGCGTGATCATGAAGCCGCTGCACGACGCCTTCGGCTGGTCGCGCGGCCAGGTCTCGCTCACCGTCACCATGGCCGGCTTCGCCACCGTGTTCTGCGCGCCCTTCGTGGGGATGCTGATCCAACGCTATGGCGCGCGGCGGGTGGCCAGCATCGCCGTGCCCCTGACGGCCGCCCTGTTCGCCGCCATCTCCCTCACCGGCCCGGCGCTCTGGACGTACTACGCCGCCTTCCTGGTCTACTCGGTGATCCAGGTGTCGATCGGCCCGGTGCTCTGGGCCTCGGCGGTGGCCAGCACCTTCAAGCGCACCCGCGGACTGGCCCTGGGCATAGGCCTCTCGGGATCGGGCTTCTCCTCGATCGTCTATCCACAAGCCGCCCTCTGGCTCGTGAGCCAGTTCGGCTGGCGGGGCGTGTTCTGGGGCCTGGCCCTGGGCGCCCTCGTCCTGCTGACGCCGCTTGTGCTGTTCGCCTTCCGGCCGCTCCACGACGGGGACTTCAAGGCGCCCGCGACGGTCGCCGCGGAGCGACCGGGCCTGACGTTCGGCGAAGCGATCCGGACCGGCCTCTACTGGCGCGTCACGACCGTGCTGACCATCGCCGCGGCGACGATCTCGACGATCATGATCCACCTCGTGCCGCTGCTGACCGACAAGGGCGTCGCCCCGGCGACCGCGGCGTCGGTGGTCGGCGTGGTCGGGGTCTCGACGCTGGCGGGGCGCTGGATCGGCGGCTTCCTGCTCGACCGCTTCGCGGCCCGCTGGGTCGCGATCCCGTTCTTCGCCCTGCCGGCGGCCGGCTGCCTGGTGCTGTCGGTGTTCAGCGGCGGCGTCGGCCAGGCGATGCTGGCGGCGGCGCTGATCGGCGTGTCCTACGGCGTCGAGGGTGACATGCTGCCCTTCCTGGTCTCCCGCTACTTCGGGCAGCGGGACTATTCCAAGCTGTTCGGCCTCAGCATGAGCTTCTTCGGGCTCGGCTATGCCGTGGCGCCGCCCGCGGCCGGCTTCCTGTTCGACGCCATCGGCTCTTACACGACCTTCCTGGTGCTGCTCGCCGGCCTGCTGCTCGTGGCCCTCGTCGTGGCGATCACGCTCCCGGCCTACCCCGACGAGCCGGAGCACGGGGCGTGATGTGCAAAGACTTTTCAGGTCCGAGAAAAGCGTAGCCAGATGCTAGGGAATGGGTGCGGCCCGGCTCGGGCGCGAAAGGAGACCTGTCTTTGAACGACACCGCCAAGACACGCCCGCTCATGAGCGGCGCGCTCCTGAGGCGTCTGCGGGAAGAAATTCTCTCCCACCCGCCGGGCGTGAGCCTCGGCACCGAGACCGATCTGACCCAGCGCTTCGAGGTCGGCCGGGCCACGTTGCGGCAGGCGGCCCGGATCCTGGAGCAGGAGCAGCTGATCACGGTGCAGCGCGGCGCCAAGGGCGGCTATCTGACCCGGCGTCCGGATGTCGAAGGCCTCGCCCGCGCCTCGACGCTCTATCTGAGCCTGAAGCAGGCGACGCTCGACGATCTCAGCGTCGCCAGCCGCGCGCTGAACATCGAAATATATCGGCTCGCGGCAATGTCGACGGACGAGGTCAAGCGCGAAAAGCTTCGGGAGACGATGGCCGAGCTGCAGGCTTCGTATCGCGAAGACATGTCGGTCGCCGAATTCATGCGCCGCGGCGAACTGATCAGGAACTGCATCCTGGAGTTGGCGGCAAATCCGTTTCTCGAGCTATTCCTGAAGATCGTCTATTACTTCGGCGCGCACATGAACACGGCCATCTTCGCCGATGCGCCCGACAGGATCGAGCGCATGGAACTGCGGCAGTGGCGCGTCGGCGAGGCGATCCTGAACGGCGAGCCAGACGTCACCGCCGCGCTCAACGCCGAGGGGTGGCGGCTGATCAAGGGGTGGCTCGGGGCGCACGGCGCGACGCAGGCCGTCGACTACACCGAAGACCAGGGACCTGCGCCCAGCGGCAAACGCAAGCGCGTCCGCAAGGCCTGATGCTGCGGCGCTACTCCGCGGCGGCCGGCGGGTAGTGCTTCGAAATGTCGGCGATGAAGTCGCCGTGCAGGATCTTTTCCTCGAACCGCCACGCGCCGTCCGTCTTGCGGAAACGGTCGTGATAGCGGCCGGCGGCGACGATCTGCAGCGGGAAGTCCGGCAGGCGCTGCAGCACGGTGAAGTAGCTGCGGGCCGATGCGCTGAGGCCGTCCTCCGCGACCTCGACGATCAGGTTGGTGATCACGTGGCGCGTCCCGGGCGTCCCGTCCCGGACGGCGACGGAGGCGCGGTACCAGCGCATGACCGCTTCGGCCCCGACGCAACGGCCGCCGTTGGGCGCGCCCTGCAGGAAGCATTCGGTGGCGCCGTCGGCGAACAGCCGTCCGATCGCCTCGAAGTTCGCCGTGTCCACCTGCTCCGCATAGAAGTGGGCGAGATTGGTGATCTGCTCGATATCGCTCGCCATCCGGCGCTTCCTCTTCGTGGGGAAGCGGCACTGTAGGGTCGGCGTGCGCGCCCCAGCCACGCGTGGGCGCGCCAGATATTCCCGGATCCGCGCCAAAGTCTTGCCCCGGCCCAGCGCCTGGATTGCGCCCCGGCCGCGACGCCAGTAGCCGTCCGACAGAAGAACGGGGGGCGCGCGCGTGAAGATCGGCATCGAGTTCGACTGGCAGCGGGCGCGCTTCGACATCAACCGCGACCGCATCAGGCTATGTGACGAGCTCGGCTACGACGTCGCCTTCTGCGCGGAGAAGGGCGGCTCCGACGCCATCTCGCCGCTCGGATTCATCCTCGGCTTCGCCAATCGGCTCGGCGTCGGCACGCGCATCGCCCAGAACGTCGCCCGCACGCCCACCACCCTGGCGATGACCTTCCAGACCATGCGGCAGATGTGCCCCGACCGGCAGATCATCGCCGGCGTCGGCAGCTCCAACCCGATGTTCACCGAGCAGTGGCACGGGGTCCCCTGGTCGCCGGCCTACTGGCGGATGCGGGACTACGTGACCGCCATGCGCAAGTACTTCGACGGCGAGCTGGTCGAGGTCGACGGGCGCGCCATCACCATTCCCTACCACCCGCCCGGCGAGGCGCCGAAGCATCCGGCCCTGCCGCCGGTCCTGGAGACCGACCCGACCATCCCGATCGTGTTCGGCGGCGGCACCGAGCTGATGCTGACGCTGGCCGCGGAGATCGGCGACGGCCTGATGCCCAACGGCGGCTGGTGGCCGGGCGCCCGCAGCTTCTACCAGCCGATCATCGACAGGGGCTTCGCCAGGCGCACGCGGCCGGCCCGGACCGCCGCGCAGGACTTCCCGATCTGGGCCCACGTCGACCTGATCGTCTCCGACGACATCAAGGCGGCGATGCGCGAGTTCAAGGTCTACACCGCCAAATGGACCGGCTTCCACGTCGGCAAGGGCGGCCACCACGAGCTGATGACCTTCCGCGGCTGGGGCAGGGAGGCAGACCGCGTTCAGGAGCTCTACCGCGCCGGCCGCATCCGGGAGGCCGAGGACGCCGTGCCCGACGACTACATCGACCAGTGCTGGCTGGTGGGACCGGTGGAGCGGATCGTCGAGCGCTGGCGCAAGTACTGGATCGACGACGGCTGCAACCTGATCGTCCGCACCGACAACTGGCCGGGCGCGAAGCCGGCGGGCGACGAGATCTACGCACCGCTGATGCGGGCGTTGCGGGAGTAGCCGCTCTTCCCCAGCAGGGCGCACGTCCCCGGGCCCGCCGCCGCGCGCTGAATTTGAACGAACGAGACCCGTGACGCTGCGCCGTTTGGCGGATTTTCCTTCATTTTTGGCGCATCGCGAAGTGTCGCGCGCCGGACCTATCCCCTAGGTTCGGACCAACCACTGACATTCGATCGAGACTGGGCGACGACCTGTCGAGCGCGCCCGGGAGGGGGACGTACGTGAGTAGAAGCGCGCCTGAGTGCTGGCTGAATGTCTTCCCGCTCAACATCCACAACATGGTCGAGCGCTGCCAGGCCTATGAGGCCGAGGGCTGGGACGGCATCGGCATCGGCGACAGTCAGTGCATCGTCCAGGACCCCTTCCTGCTGATCGCGCTGGCGTTCAGCGCCACCCGGCGGCTGCGGCTGATGTCGGCGGTGAGCAACGTCTTCACGCGCCACCCGTCGGTGCTGGCCAATGTGGCCGCGACGCTGCAGGAACAGTCGGCCGGCCGGTTCGTGCTGGGGATGGGCCGCGGCGACTCGCCGTTCTCCTACCTCGGCATCGCGCCCGGCGCGTTCGAGCACTACGACCGCTCGATCCGCAAGCTGCAGGGCTACCTGCGCGGCGAGGAGCTGCCGTTCGACCCGAAGGACATCCGCGACGGCTCCGCGCCGATCAGCAAGATCAAGCTCGGCGACGCACCTTCCGGCACTGAGCTGAAATGGCTCGACCGCTCCGTCCCGAAGACGCCGGTGGACATCCACACCGGCGGCCCCCGGGCGATCCGCCTGGCGGCCCAGCAGTGCGAGCGCGTGACTCTGATCGTCGGCGCATCCCTGGACCGGATCCGGTGGGGCCTCGATCTGATCCACCAGGCCTGCGACGAGATCGGGCGGGACCCGAAGACCCTCAACATCGGCGTGATGCTGAGCATCGTGCCCTATCCGGACCGCGCCCGCGCCCGCCAGCTCGGCGCCGGCCACCAGGCCTCGACGATCCGCGCCGCCGCCCTGATGGGCCACTTCACCGGCCCCTACAGCGACGCCGACCGGGCCGAGGTCGAGGGCGTGATCGGCGCCTACGACATCAACAACCACGCCACCGCCCACACCCCCCAGTCGGGCGTGCTGTCGCCGGGCTTCACCGACCGGCACTTCGTGGTCGGGCCGCCGGCGGAATGCGTGGCGCAGGTCCGCGAGATCCTCGCCCTCGGCGTCGACCGGCTCCACATCGCCACCAGCAGCGCGATCGACTCGCTATCGGGCGGCGCGACCGAGCAGGAGATCGAGGACTCCCGCATCGTCCACCACCTGCTGGTCAACGAGGTGGTGGGGGTGTTGAAGCGGCCCTAGGGCGACCCGCTCTCTCCCGTCACCCCGGGCGGCCTGAAAGGCCAATCCGGGTGACGTGAACAATCGAGCTCAACGCTGGTGGCCTCACGCGTCGGCCAGCGCGAGCATTCCGGCTTCGTCGCGGTACCTGCGCGGCGAGGTTCCGGTCCAGTTCGAGAAGGCCAGGTCGAAGCTGGTCCGGTCGGCATAGCCGAGCTGGGCGGCGATCTGGGCGATCGAGAGGCTGGTGTCGCGCAGGTAGTTCTGCGCCACCTCGGTCTGGGCGCGGGTCAGCACCGTGCGGAAGGTCAGGCCTTCGTCGGTCAGCCGGCGCTGCAGCGTCCTGACCGACATGTTCAGCCGCTGCGCGACGATATCGATGGTGTTGTGCTTGGCCGGATGCATGGTGATCAGGCGCATGATCCGCGCCGCCAGATCCTTGCCAGGGACCCGGTTCAGCAGCGCCTCGCAGCGATCCACATAGTATTTGTGCAGGAACGCGCTGCCGTAGGGCAGGGGCGTGTCCGTCGCCTCCGCCGGCCAGGTCAGCATGGTGCGCGGGCGGTCGAACCGCAGGCGGAACGGCGCGAGCGCCCGCATGAACTCGCCGTCCTCCTTCGGGATGGTCAGGTCGAGGCAGAAGCCGCGCCACGAGCCGCGCCAGAGCTGCTCGAAGGTGGTCATCATCGCGCTGACCTCGCGATACTGGCTCATCTCCCGCAGGTCCTCGGGCACCGCGTCCAGCACGACCTCGAGCCCGCAGAGCCGGCCGCCGACTTCCACCGGCCAGAACTCGCAGAACGAGAAGCAGTAGTCGCGGGAGCGCCCCGAGATCTCGGCGAAGTGCCTCAGCGTCGGCGAGGTCATCACCGTCAGCCCGAACAGCCCATAGGCCGCCAGCGGGTGACGCCGACCGACGTCGGCCCAGAGGTCCGGGCGGCCAAGCGTCAGCTCGTGGAAGGCCCGCTCGAAGGCGATCTCCGAGCGGGCCGGCACGAAGCCGGAGGCCGGCAGCGGCGAGTCCACGTCCAGGCCGATCTCCTCGAAGATCGGCCGCGGATCGATGCCGGCGTTGCGCAGCACGTCGGTCATGACGCCCAGGCTGAAGGCCGGAATCTGCAAGGTGGATAGGTTGTCTTCCCGCATGTGTCCCGCGCGCCTCCCGTGGCTCAGTTGGCGCGACTTACGACAGGGAGTGGCAGGACTTCAATACGTCTTGCGGTCGGGTCCAAGCGCGCCAACTTGTCGGGGTCTTGCGCCAATCCGTGGCGCTGGCGTTTCCGTGCGCCGCTGTCTCGGGCATTATTCCGTGGGCGCCTCGCAAGGCTGACCGCCGGTCCGAACGGACGCCGCCGGCGCATATTCCGGAAAAAATGGCGCGAACGAGAATATCGGCGCAACCGGCGCCGCCCTAGAACCCGGTCTGCAACCAAGAAGTCTCGCGGCGGCCACGCGCGCTGCCCAAGAGGGGAAGATGACGCCCAGCAAGGCAATACTCTACTGCGGCGCGATCGCGCTGGCAGGTTGGATGACTGCGTCCGCCGCATGCGCGGCGACGCCGGCGGGCGAGTCCGCGTCGGGTGTCCAGGAAGTCGTGGTCACCGCGCGCAAACGCGCCGAGTCGCTGCAGACCATCCCGCAGGCGGTGTCGGCTCTGAACGGCTCGCAGCTCGAGCGGCAGGGCATCCGCGAGGCCAGCGACCTGCAGCGCAGCGTCCCCGGCCTGCAGATCCCGCCCAGCCTGCAGTCCGTCACCGGCATCAAGATCGGCATCCGCGGCCAGCTGGCGTCGGACTACCTGCTGACGGTCAGCCAGCCGGTCGGGCTCTACGAGGACAGCGTCAACATCCCGCACCCGGCCGGCAGCGATCTTGCGCTGTTCGACCTCGACCGGGTCGAGGTGCTGCGCGGGCCGCAGGGCACCCTCTACGGCCGCAACACCACCGGCGGCGCGCTGAACATCGTCACCCGCGGCCCCGACTACAACGGCGTCCACGGCTATGTGCTGGGGGAGGTCGGCGCCTTCAGCGACTGGAAGATCGGCGGCGCCGTCAACGTGCCGCTGATCGACAACGTCTTCTCCCTGCGGCTCGCCGCCCAGCACTGGTCGCGTCAGGGCTTCGGCCGCTCGCTGATCACCGGCGTGCGCAATGGCGACAGCCGCAACGACGACATCCTGCGCGCCACCTTCCGCTTCGACCCGTCGACCAGCTTCGCCAGCCGGCTGGAGGTGGAATACTTCCACGCGCGGCGCACCGGCCCGCTCTACCAGACCCGCCAGCTGCTCGCCCCCGCCACCACCGACCAGGAATGGGTGCTGGAGGGCCGCCCGGGCGGCGTCGCGCCGTCCCAGATCGCCGGCAACCCCCAGAACCTGTTCACCAACTACTCGCCGACGGCCGACTTCGACCGCGTCAGCGGCTGGCACGTGGCCTGGGACTCGACCTGGCATATCGCCCCGTCCGTCGACCTGCGCTCGATCACCGGCGTGCACCAGTTCCGCGACTTCCAGGGCGTCGACCTGGGCGGCATCGCCGTGCAGACGTTCGGCGAGGGCCTCGGCATCGGCGGCAAGCCCTATGCCGGCGGCAAGGAGACCCTGCCGCTGGAGCCCGACCAGGCCTCGCTGCAGTGGTCGCAGGAGTTCAACCTGTCCGGCAAGGCGTTCGAGAACCGGCTCAACTGGCTGGTGGGCGTCTACTACAGCAGCGACCACGGCCAGGAGAACCAGACCGCCTCGGTCTATCCGGCGCTGCTGAACGCGGCCGGCTTCGCCGCCTTCGACGTCGACTTCTACGACCCTAAGGTGACCTCCGAGACCTGGGGCGTGTTCACCCAGGGCGACTTCAAGCTCAACGACATCTTCAGCATCACGGCCGGCTACCGCTACTCCGAGGAGAAGCTGGCCAGCCAGAGTTCCTTCATGCTGCATCTGCTGTCGTCGGACGTGTTCCTCTGCCAGGCCGGCCCCAACCTCAACCTGTCGTTCGCCAACCGCTCGGCATGCCTGACGCCGGAGGCCGCCAAGGCGGGCGGATCGTCCTACCTCCTCAGCCTGAACTTCCAGCTCAACCCGCGGACCCTGTTCTACCTGAAGACCGCCCGCGGCTTCCGGGGCGGCACGCTGCAGGAACGCGCGCCCGGCACGGCGCCGGCCCGGCCGGAGATTTCCACCGACTACGAGATCGGCCTGAAGACCGACCTGTTCGAAGGCCGCCTGCGAACCAACCTCGCGATCTACCGCACCGACTACAAGAACAAGCAGGAACAGGCGATCGTCGGCCTGCCGTCCGGCGCCATCTTCACCCCGATCGTCAACGCCGCCACCGCGCGGATCCAGGGCGTCGAGGCCGAGGTGACCGCCATCCCGGTCACCGGCCTGACCCTCAACGCCAGCGTCACCTTCATGGACGGGGTCTACACCGACTATCCGAACGCCCTGGCGCCCTGGGGGGCGGTGATTCCCAACGCCAAGGGGACGGCCTTCGCCAACCCGCACTGGGTCGTGGATATCGGCGGCCACTACAGCCACGACCTCGGGCCCGGCGTGGGCACGCTGACGCTGGACTACAACTGGACCAGCGAAGTGCCGACCACGGCGCTGAACAGCGATCCCAGCCTCTCGCCGGCGCTGCAGCGCGAGTGGCGCACCGCCGTCGGCCTGCTCGACGCCACCTTCGAGTACCGCCTGCCGGACCAGGGCCTGACCTTCACCGTCTTCGCCACCAACCTGACCGACGTGCACTACCAGCGCTTCGCCTTCACCTTCAACAATCCGCCCCTGGGCTACACGGGCGTGACGCTGGCGCCGCGGATGTATGGGATATCGATCCGCAAGTCGTTTGGCCCGCGGGAGTAACGGATGAAGATCGGGGACGCACAGCTCGACGTGGTCATCGAACAGGATCTGATGGCCCTGCCGCTGGACGCCATGCAGGTGGGCATGCGGCCCGAGGACCTCGAACCGCACCTGTCCTGGCTGGCCCCGGACTTCTGGGATCCGGCGGCGAAGACCATCCTGCTGTCGCACCACAGCTGGGTCGTCCGCACCGCGGCCGGAACGGTCCTGGTCGATCCCTGCGTGGGCAACCACAAGCACCGCCCGGCCCTGCCGTTCTACGACCAGCTGGACACACCCTGGCTCAGCCGCCTGGCCGACGTCGGCCTCGCGCCCGGCGACATCGACTTCGTGGTCTGCACCCACCTGCACGTGGACCACTGCGGCTGGAACACGCAGCTTCAGGGCGGCCGCTGGGTTCCGACCTTCCCCAACGCCCGCTACGTCTTCACCCGCCAGGAACACGACTGCTGGGCGGCGGACCTGCGGGGCGAACTGCCGCCG
>Ga0207695_10004959_pt1 | contig 17922 bp, 10 predicted proteins | sample KBSC54metaG_FD_184354 | JGI IMG/M metagenome (GOLD analysis project Ga0207695, IMG submission 184354) | Corn rhizosphere microbial communities from Kellogg Biological Station, Michigan, USA - KBS C5-4 metaG (SPAdes) (version 2) | ecosystem: Host-associated > Plants > Roots > Rhizosphere > Soil... | reverse complement strand
CAACGCCGTCACTCTGGAAGGCGCCAAGCAGCTGATCGCGCAAGGCCCCGTCGCCTCCCAAGAAGCGATCAAGATGCTGGGAACCAATGGCGGCGGCTTCTTCAACGCTAACTCCGCCCACCCCTTCGAGAATCCAACCGCCCTCACCAATTTCCTGGAAATGTGGTCACTCCTAGTGATCGCCGCCGCCCTCACCAACACATTCGGCCGGATGGTGAAGGATACACGCCAGGGCTGGGCGATCTTCGCGGTCATGGCTCTTCTAATGCTTGCGGGCGCGGGGCTCACCTATTGGGCCGAAGGTCAGGGTAACGCTGCAGTGGCAAGCGCCCATGTCGCGCAGACCGGCAACATGGAAGGCAAGGAAACCCGCTTCGGCATTGCGGCCTCCGCGCTCTTCGCCACGATCACCACTGATGTGTCCTGTGGCGCCGTCAATGCCATGCATGACAGTCTGACGCCCCTCGGCGGCCTTGTGCCGATGGTCAATATGGAGCTGGGCGAGATCGTCTTCGGCGGCGTGGGCTCTGGCCTTTACGGGATGCTGCTGTTCGCAGTGGTGGCGATGTTCGTGGCGGGCCTGATGGTGGGCCGCACCCCCGAATATCTGGGCAAGAAGATCGAGGCGCGGGAAGTGAAGATGGCGATGCTGGCCATCCTTGTCCTGCCTTTGTCGATTCTGGGCTTCTCCGCGCTCGCAGTCTTGACCAAGGCTGGATTGGCCGGGCCCCTCAACAGCGGCCCGCACGGCTTTTCGGAAATCCTCTATGCCTTCACCTCGGCTACCGGAAACAATGGCAGCGCCTTTGCCGGCATTTCCGCCAACACGGTCTTCTACAATGTGACCCTGGGCTTGGCGATGCTGATGGGCCGCTTCCTGTTCATTGTGCCGATGATGGCGGCGGCGGGCTCATTGGCTGCCAAGAAAATTGTACCGGCTTCAGCGGGTACCTTTCCCACTCATGGCGGGTTGTTCGTTGGCCTTTTGACCGGTGTCATACTGATTGTGGGCGGGCTCACTTTCTTCCCCGCTTTGTCGCTGGGGCCCATCGTCGAACATCTGGCGATGCAATCCGGGCAGTTCTTCTGAGGCCATCATGAGCAGATCCGCAGCCAGCTTGACCGACAAATCCATCCTGATCCCCGCCATCGGCCAGGCCTTTCTCAAGCTGGACCCACGCAAGATGGCGCGCAATCCGGTGATGTTCGTGGTGGAGATCGTGGCCACCCTCACCACTCTGCTGTTGGTGCGCGACATTGCGGCCCATCACGCGCAGTTGGGCTTTTCCATCCAAATCAATCTCTGGCTTTGGTTCACCTTGCTGTTCGCCAATTTCGCCGAAGCGGTGGCCGAAGGGCGCGGCAAGGCTCAGGCCGAAAGCTTGCGTCGCACCCGCAGTGAGACGCCGGCCAAGCGGCTGGCCGACCAGCGCGCGAAAATCTATTCCCCGGTTTCTGCCCAGCGGCTGGAGCGTGGCGATCTGGTTCTGGTGGAAGCCGGAGAGATAATTCCGTCCGATGGCGATGTAATCGAAGGTGTCGCGTCGGTGGACGAAAGTGCCATCACGGGCGAAAGTGCGCCGGTGATCCGCGAATCGGGTGGCGACCGGTCGGCGGTGACCGGCGGCACACGCGTCCTGTCGGATTATATCGTGGTCAAGATCACCGCCGTCCATGGCAGCACCTTTCTGGATCGGATGATCGCGCTGGTCGAAGGCGCCGAACGCAAGAAGACTCCCAACGAAATCGCGCTCAACATCCTTCTTGCGGGCCTGACCTTGATTTTCGTGATTGCAGTGGCCACCATTCCGGCCTTTGCGGCCTATGCGAGCGGCCGGATCACCATCCTGGTATTGGTGGCGCTGTTCGTTACGCTTATTCCCACCACCATCGGTGCACTTCTGTCGGCCATCGGCATTGCGGGTATGGACCGGCTGGTGCGCTTCAACGTACTGGCCATGTCGGGCCGTGCCGTCGAAGCGGCGGGCGATGTCGACACCTTGTTGCTCGACAAGACCGGCACCATCACCTTGGGCAACCGCCAGGCGACGGCGTTCCTGCCGCTGGACAGTGTCAGTGAACAGGATTTAGCGGAAGCCGCTCTGGCTTCATCTCTGTCCGACGAAACGCCCGAAGGTCGCTCCATCGTCACCTTGGCGCGCGAAAAGTATGGCATCCGGACCGAAACGGCCGCCGCGCATTTCGTGCCTTTCTCTGCCAGCACCCGGCTTTCGGGTATCGACACCAATGGAACATCGATCCGCAAAGGCGCGGTCGACGCGGTGCTGGCCTCGGTCGGCGCCAACGCGTCTTCCGGCGCTCTCAGCGCCATCGCCGACCGAGTGGCGCGGACCGGCGGTACGCCGCTGGCAGTGGCTGAGAACGGGCGGCTTCTGGGCGTCATCCATCTCAAGGACATTGTCAAAGGTGGGATCCATGAGCGTTTCAGCGCCTTGCGTGCCATGGGCATCCGCACCGTGATGATCACCGGGGACAATCCTCTCACCGCCGCGGCCATTGCAGCGGAATCCGGGGTGGATGATTTCCTCGCCCAGGCGACCCCCGAGACCAAGCTCAAACTGATCCGCGATGAGCAGGCCAAGGGGAAGCTGGTGGCGATGTGCGGCGACGGCACCAACGACGCGCCCGCGCTGGCCCAGGCTGACGTCGGGGTTGCCATGAATACCGGCACCATGGCGGCGCGCGAAGCCGGCAACATGGTCGATTTGGATAGCGATCCCACCAAGCTGATCGAGATCGTTGAGATCGGCAAGCAACTGCTGATGACCCGCGGAGCTCTCACGACTTTCTCAATCGCCAACGACGTCGCTAAATATTTCGCGATCCTGCCCGCCATGTTCCTGGCCTTCTATCCCCAGTTGGGCACGCTGAATGTGATGGCGCTGCATTCGCCTGAAAGCGCCATCCTGTCGGCGATCATTTTCAACGCCCTAATCATCGTGGCGCTAATCCCGCTGGCGCTGAAAGGTGTCGCCTATCGCGCAGCCGGTACGGCCAGCGTGCTCCGGCGCAATCTTTTTCTCTATGGCGTGGGCGGGCTAATCGCTCCCTTCATTGGCATCAAGGCGATCGATTTTGCCGTCACTGCCATCGGCCTTGCCTAAAGGATCACCATGCGACACATCCGCCCCACAATCGTCATGCTGCTGGTGATGACCGCCATCACCGGTCTCGCTTATCCACTTGGCATCACGGCGCTGGCGAAAGCTCTGTTTCCCCACCAAGCGAGCGGCAGCCTGATCGGGCGGAATGGAAAAGTAATCGGCTCCGAACTGATCGGGCAGAATTTCTCCAGCCCGCGCTATTTCCATGGCCGGCCCTCCACCGCCGGGACCGGCTATGACGCGGACAATTCCTCCGGCTCCAATCTGGGACCGACCTCGGCCAAGCTGAAGGCACGCGTCGCCGCCGATGCCAAAAGGCTTCGAGCCGAAAATCCCGGCCAACCTGTGCCCGACGACCTGGTCACCGCCTCCGCCAGCGGACTAGACCCGGACATTTCGCCGGAGGCAGCCCTGTTCCAGGTCCCCCGGGTGGCGAAAGCGCGGGGGATTTCGCCGGTTGCTTTGGCTGCCCAGGTCCGCACGCATATCGAAGGCCGCTTGTTTGGCCTGATCGGTGAGCCACATGTGAATGTCATGAAGCTCAACCTTGCGCTGGACGCGCGCCAGGATGGCGTGAAAAGCGGGGCAGAAATGCCTAAAATGCCGGCCGGATGACAGACGCCGGCCGCCCCGATGCGCTTCTGAAACAGCTGGGGCCGGATGGCCGCGGACGCCTGAAAGTCTTTCTCGGCGCCGCGCCGGGCGTGGGCAAGACCTATGAGATGCTGGTCCAGGCGCGCCGCCGCAGGCTGGATGGCGTGGACGCGGTGATCGGCGTGGTGGAAACCCATGGACGGGTCGAAACCGACCTCCTCACCAAGGGCCTGGAGCGGATCCCGAAAAGGCGTATCCCCTATAAGGGGCATGTACTGACGGAAATGGACCTGGACGCCATCCTGCAGCGGCACCCCCGCCTGGTCCTGGTGGACGAACTTGCTCACACCAATGCCGAAGGCAGCCGCCACCCCAAGCGCTATCTGGATGTCGAGGAATTGCTCGCGGCGGGCATCGACGTCTACACCACCCTCAATGTCCAGCATCTGGAAAGCCTCAACGACCTGGTGGCGCGCATAACCCGCGTGCGGGTGCGCGAGACAGTGCCCGATTCCATCCTGGATCGCGCCGACGATGTCGAGCTGGTCGATCTCACGCCCGATGACCTCCTGCAGCGGCTGAAGGACGGCAAAGTCTATCTTCCCGAGGCAGCGGAGCAGGCCCAGCGGAATTATTTTCTGCTCGGCAATCTGGCGGCGTTGCGCGAACTGGCCTTGCGCCGCACTGCGCAGCGGGTAGATGCGCAGATGCTGGACTATATGCGGGCTCATGCCATCGAGGGGCCCTGGGACGCAGGCGACCGGCTGGTGGTCCTGATAAGCGGGCGGCCCGGGGGCAATGCACTGGTGCGCCATGGGCGGCGTCTGGCTGACCGTCTGCGCGCCAGCTGGACTGCAATCCATGTCGAGACCGGCCGCATCGAAGATGGCGCGGAACGCGACCGCGTCGCCGCTGCGATGCGGTTGGCCGAACGGCTGGGCGGCGATGCCCGTACTGTGACGGCGGCCAGCGAGGCCGATGGTGTGCTGGATTTCGCTCGAAGCAACAATGCCGCGCATCTGGTGCTGGAAGCGCCCCGTAATATCTGGTGGCGTGCTCCCTTCACGCTTTCGACCGCGCGCCAGGTGATCAAGCGCGGCGGCGACATGAACATTCATATCGTCCCGGAACGAAAAAATAGCACCGAGAAGGCGGCCCGCCTTGAGAAAAGGCCGCTGCGCATCGACGCCTATGCCGGAAGCTTTCTGTTCAGCGCGGGCGCCCTGGGTATCGCGCTTCTGATGAGCCACAGCCTGGACGTTTCCAGCGTCGCGCTGGTGCTGTTGGTGGCGGTTCTGGCCAGTGCACTGGCCTATGGCCTTGTGCCGTCGCTGTTCGCCTGTCTGATCTGCGCGCTTGCCTATAACTTCTTCTTCCTACCGCCCCTCTACACTCTGACCATCGCGGCCCCGGAAAATATCGTCACGTTGGGTGTTTTCATGATGGTGGCGGTAATTGCCAGCCATCTCACCGCCCGTGTGCGGATGCAGGCTATCCTGGCGCGCAAGCGGGCGAGCACCAATGAAGAGCTATACCGTTTCAGCAGAAAACTCGCCGGCATTGGTGCGATGGATGACCTTCTCTGGGCGACTGCTTATCAGGTGGCCCACATGCTCGATCTGAATGTGGTTCTGCTCCTGCCAGAAGGCGAAAATCTCGAAGTACGCGCGGGCTATCCGCCGGAAGACGTGTTGGACTCCGGCGACATGGCCGCGGCGCACTGGGCATTCGCGCAGGGCCAGCCTGCCGGACGCGGTGCCGACACTTTGCCTGGCGCGCGCCGCCTGTTCCTGCCGCTGCGCACTGCCCGTGGCGTGACGGGCATCATCGGATTGGACGGCCGGAAGGATGGCGCGCTCCTGACGCCCGACCGTCAGCGCCTGCTGGATGCGCTGCTGGATCAGGCGGCGCTGGCGATCGAGCGGATCCAGCTGGCTGCCGATATCGACCGCACCCGCGTCCGGGCGGAAACCGACAGGTTGCGCGCGGCACTTCTCACTTCCATCAGCCACGACCTGAAGACGCCCCTGGCCTCAATCCTGGGGGCGGCCTCGTCACTGCGGCTCTATCGCGGTCAACTCGAGCCTCCAGCACAGGACGATCTGGCCCGCACCATCCAGGAGGAGGCGGAGCGCCTGAACCATTTCATCGCCAATTTGCTGGATATGACGCGGCTCGAATCGGGCGCCGTGGCGCCGCAACTAGACCTGATCGACCTTGGCGATGTGGTGGGCAGTGTGCTGCGCCGTGCCGCACCTCTTCTGGTGCGCCACCCAGTCACCCTGGAGATCGAAGAAGGGTTGCCGCCCCTTCGGCTGGATCCGGTCTTGTTCGAACAGGTTTTGTTCAACCTTCTAGACAATGCCGCGAAATACAGCCCCGCCGACACTGGCATCACCCTGCGCGCGGCGCGTGAAGGCGATAAGGTGCGCATTCGGATTCTCGACCGGGGCGAAGGTATGCCGGAGAGCGACTTGGAACGCGTGTTTGACAAATTCTATCGGGTGCAAGCGCGCGACCGCCGACGGGCCGGTACGGGCCTGGGGCTCGCGATCTGCCGCGGCTTCCTGGAAGCGATGGAGGGCACAATCACGGCCGCCAACCGGAGCGATGGCAAAGGCGCCGCCTTCACCATTACCCTGCCTGCTCCGGTCCCATGACGCCTGATCCCCGCATTCTGGTGGTGGACGACGAGCCGCCGATCCGCCGGCTGCTGAAGACGGCCCTGACGGCGCAATCTTGGCGTGTCGAAGAGGCCGCCGATGGCTTGGAAGCGCTGGATTTTCTTCGCCGCAACAAGGTTGACCTGATCGTGCTCGATCTGGGCCTGCCGGGACTGGACGGGCTGGATGTGACCCGCCGCCTGCGTGAAACGGGCAATGTCACTCCCATCATCGTTCTTTCCAGCCGCGACGACGAAAAAGGCAAGGTCGCCGCATTGGATCTGGGTGCTGACGACTATGTGACCAAGCCCTTCGGCGTAGAGGAACTGGCGGCGCGCATTCGGGCAGCACTGCGTCACCGATTGCAGCAGGAGGGTGAAAAACCCGTCTTCCAGAGTGGGCCGCTGACCATGGACCTGGTGCGGCGCACCGTCAGTGTTTCCGGAGAGCCGGTGAAACTGACGCCGCGTGAGTACGACCTGCTGCGTCTTCTGGTGGCCCATGCCGGTAAGGTCCTCACGCACAATTTCATTTTACGCGAAATCTGGGGCGGGGAATCCGATGTGCAGTATCTGCGTATCTATATCCGGACCTTGCGCCAGAAGCTGGAAGCCGATCCGCAACGCCCAGCACTGATCCTAACCGAGCAAGGCGTCGGATACAGATTGACGATTCAATAGCTGCTTCCCAATGGGGATTTGTGGCGCTTGGTACCGGATCCGCATTGCAGGCGTGTATGTCGCGATGCGACATCACTGGCAGTGTCCGCTTTGATGGCTTCTGTCGGATAGCAGTCTTCGGGCGATGTCAGCTTTCGATTATAAGCGGCCAGCAAGCAACGCTAAGTGGTAGGCCCGGCAGGACTCATATTTTCAAGTTAACTGTCCGATATTATGCAATAATTTCCAAGACAGAAAATACGATACCAACATTCACACCAACAAAGGGTTTAGTCGTTTGCGCATCATTCTGAGTTGGTAGTCGCCCGGCCCAGTGCGCCGTCGATATAGAACGCCTTCAGAAACTGATCCTGATGATCCCTCGCGCTTGCTGGCCGGTGCTTTGGCCGCTGAATTCGCCGCCGTAGGTGAGACCGGCGCTGATGCGATCGTCAAGCGCGAGGTCCAGGCCCGCTTCCAGCGCGGCAGCGTCGCGGGCGATGGGCGCGCCGCTGACGGTGAAGATGTTCCCGCCGGCGAAAGCGACGTTAGCGGCGGGCACCACATCGCCGAAAGTATGCCGCCAACCCAGCATGCCGCGAAGATTGGCTTGCATGCCGCCCAGTTCGATGGCCATCGACGGCCGCACGCCCAAGGTGCCGATCACGCCTTCCAGCCCGCCAGCCTCGACCGTCAAGGCGGCATCGCCGCCGCCTTCATGGAACGCCGAGGTGCGTAGGTTCACATAAGAGAGATTGGCGAAGGGTTCGAGCTCGAGATCCTGCCAGTCCATGCCATAGCCCAACTCGCCGAAGACTTGAGTGATGCGGCCATTGTAATAGGCGTGAAGCTGGTCCGTGAAATCGTCGAAGGCGACATTGCGGTCGCTGGTGATGCCGTCCCAGCTATGGCTCGCGCCCAGCCGGATAGCGAGAGCATCCCAATGCGTGCCGCCATAAATACCCAGATGATAATCGTCGCTGCCGCCGTCCGCCGCCATGCCCACGGCATGAAAATCGGAATGGCTGTAGCCACCGAACAGCCCGACCCGCCAATTGAAGACCGGCACATCCACACCCGCCAACATGCCCGCGGTGGCATGATTGACGCCCGCCGCATTGGCATCGCCGGAAATCCCGCCCCAGCCGCCAAAACCTTGCCCCCACACCAAAGGACGGTCAGACAAACAGTTCGCCCGGGCGCGGCCGGCATCCCGGCGGGCCTCTGCGCAGATCACATCGCGCAGCCGGTCCAGCGCCACATCGCGCACATAAAGCCCGTTCGCGACGATCACCCCGCGCGCGGATGCGAGCGCCGCGCCCGACAATTGATCGAAGGCGTTGCGGGCCGCCGCATCGGTGGGCAGATTGAGGATCGGTGGTACAACGGGATCGGGAAGGTTGGGCACCACCGCGCCTTGGTTCGGGGTCTCCACCACATCGATGGGATTGCTCAACTGCACCACCGTCAAATAGGCGTGGTTGGCGTCATAGCTGTCTTTGAGGCCCAGGAAAGCCGACACGCCCTGGGTCTGTCCGCTCAGGGTATAGACGCCGTTCACCCCGCCCGAGGCATTCAGCACGGTATAGACCGTACCCAGCCGGTAATCGCCGGGCACATATTTGATCACATTGAGACCTGCCCCACCTTGGATGGTGGCAGGGCCGGTCACCAGGATCAGGTCAGAAGCGGTTGTGTTGGGGTCGAGTTCCACGTTGTAGATCGAACCTGCATTCTGCACCAAGGCGCCGTTGATATGGAGCGTGCCGATGGAGTTGCCCGGCGCGGCGATGCCGCTGGACCGGATGACAGTCGCGCCCACCGTGCCGTTGCCGCCCAGGCTGGCGCCGCTCTGTACCGTCACCGCCGAGTTCGCCAATGATCCATTCACCGACAAAAGTCCCGCTGCAACTGTTGTGGGACCGCTGACGCTGCCGGTGCCGGTATAGTTCAAACGTCCCGCGCCCTGTTTGGTGAAGCTGCCGCTGCCGTTGATGGCATTGGCGAAGGCGGCATCGGCCGGCTGGTCGATCACCAGCGCGGCATTGTCCAAAATGGCGCCGGAGCCGAAGCTGGTGGCGGCCCCAACCAATGTACCCGCCGTGATGGTGGTGCCGCCGAGATAGGTGTTGATGCCGGACAACGTGGTGGTGCCGCTCCCGATCTGGCTCACCGTGCCGCTGCCCGAGATGCTACCCGCGATACCCAGTGCGTCGGCGCGATCAAACACCAGCGCGGCATTGTCGGTCACATTGCCCGTGATGCTGCCGGACGTCCCGCCATTGCCCAGCTGTAAGATACCGGCGCTGATGGTGGTCCCGCCCGCATAACTGCCCGCGCCCGTGAAGAGCAACAAACCCGTGCCGGTCTTGGTGAGAGCGCCCGGGCCCGAAATCGCGCCGGATAAAGCCAGGTCGGCGTCGGTCTGGAAAGTGCCGCCGCCGCTGTTCACTGTCGCATTGCGCGCGGACGCAAAGGCGGCGCTGTTCTCCAACGTGCCGCCATTGAAGGTCAGCGCACCCGCCGCATTGCCCAGATTGGCGTCGGCCGACACTTGCAGAATGCCCGCATTCATCGCCGTGCCACCGGTATAGCTGTTGCTGGCCGTCAGCACCCATCTGCCGGCGCCCGACTTGACGAGGGACGATGGGCCGCCGCTATCGCCCAGGATGGCAGCCAGGGTGGCGGCGGCATTGGTACCCGTCAGAGTGAGGGCCCGGGAACCTGTGCCGCGCAAGGCAATCGCGGCCGTGCTGGTGAAATTCAGCGCGCCGGAGCCGGAGGCATCGAGGCCGCCGCCGTTCGTGGTCAAGGTGAAGGCGCGGTCCGAGCTCGCGCCGGTGCCGGTATACTGCAAGGTGCCTCCATCCAGCACCAGGTTTGCGGCAGCACCGGTGGAAGCGCCGATACCGCTGGCCGCGCCGCCATTGGCAAGCAGCGGCGTGCTCAGAATCCCCCCGGAGATGGTGGTGACACGGGTATAGGTATTGGCACCGGACAGGACTTGCGTGCCGGTGCCCAGCTTGGTGAAGGCCGTAAGCACATTGCCAATGACCCCCGCATAGGCCCCCGATCCATTCGAGGCGCCGACCGTAAACGGCTGCGCGGAGCCGGTGACGATCAGAATAGCGGCGTTTGCCGGACCGTTGAGGCCGTCGATGGTCAAGACCGCATTGTTGGCGAACCGGAGCTGACCGCCGCCAAGAATATTCAGCGTGGTGGTCTTCGGCAGAGCGGCCGCGTCCAGCTGCAGGATATTGCCGGACGTGATCGTAACACTGCCCACAAAATCGTTGGCGCTATTGTCAAAGGTGATCCTGGACCCCGTAAGGGTAATGTTCCCCGTGCCTGTGATCTTTCCGTTAAATGACGTCCGATCCGCGTTTCCGCCTATGATCGTGATATCCCGGTTCAGGGTGATGGTGCCGGCATAAATGGTCCCGTTGGAGCCCGGGTTGAAGGAGGTCGAGCCGATTGAGACGGTGCCGCTGCCCGCTCCGCTGACGATGATGTTGTTCGGGATGTATTGCCCGAGGGAGAAATTTGGAAAATTGGCCAGCAGCGAAATGTTCGACGCGCCGGTGTTGGCGTCGCCCAGTGTCACGGTCCCGGTACCCAGGGCACCGTTCCCGCCGAACACCAATGTGCCCTGCGACACCGTCGTACCGCCCGTGTAGGTTCTGATACTGTTGGAGAGCGTGAGGGTCCCGGTGCCTGTCTTCACCAGGTTAGCCGAGCCGCTGATCAAGGAATTGATGGTTGCCGAAACCCCGGCACTGGTCGTGAAGGTCGGGGTGGTCCCGGTCAGCGCGAGCGTTCCGCCGGTAAGCGTATAGCCGCTGGTGTTGAAGGTCGCGCCTCCCATCGTGACCGACCCGTTCACGGTCACGGTGCCCGCGGTCCCGCCGAACAGGGCGGTGTCTCCACCGGTCCACGGTACTGCCGCAGTGCCATTAAACCAGTTGGCGGCGGCATTGTCCCAAGTGCCAGAGCCGCCCGCACCCGCCGCGCCCCAATTCAGGCTTTGCGCCTGCGCTGGGGTAACTGCTGCAGCAAACAGCACGGTGAAGGCAACCAGCTGGATACCAGGACGGGATGTTCTTTCTTTGCGGGTTCGCGCGCGATGTCCCGAATGCATGATGTCCCGGTACGAATCGATGTTATGACCAACGAATAAAAGAATTTAAAGCGCCCGCATATTGAAAGGGCGCGATGCTTAACAAGAGATTGAAGCCATGCACTGGAATCGCCGCACACGCAGGAGAATGTGCGGCTGCACGCAAGAAATCATACAGACGTGCAGAGGCCAGGGGTTCGAGACAGATACCAGCCTGGTCAGATATTCGGCCAGCAGACGAGCGTATCGAACAGATTTTCGGTAAGAGCTTTTGCAAGCTTCGACTCGCGGACGCGCACTCAGGAAATTCCTTTTCCCGGGCGCGCGACGTCATAGAGGCCCTGATTGCCGGACGGTTGCCTCGGAATATCGGCATCACCCGCCCGGCTGATCTGCTCCCAAGCTGGGCCAGGCAGCGCGAGGTGTTGGGCATCTCGAACCCGTCTCCACACAATTCCACAGCCAGCGCCAGGAAAAGTTTTTGGTCGGCCTGAGACAATCAGCCGACGAAGCCAGGAATCGCCGCTTTGGTAGAGGACCAGAAACTGCCAGACCTCCGGCATCCGCTGTGATTGGCCCGATAAGAGGCGCTTTATCCCCCTCGCTGCAAAAAATGCGGTTCGAACGAAACGGCTGGTGGGCCCGGCAGGACTCGAACCTGCGACCTAACCGTTATGAGCGGTCAGCTCTAACCAACTGAGCTACAGGCCCTCCGCCGCCGGGTATAACAGGCGGGACGAAATCATCAATTGCCCTAGTTCCGCCCCGCTGGGCTGACACGATCCGGCTGATTTGGAAGGAGGTTTTTATGCGATTTTCCTTGTGGACCATTCCGGCCCTGGCCCTGGTGCTTTGCGCGCCCCTGCCGGCGGCGGCGCAAAACACGCCCCCGCCCCGCGTCATCACGATGAGCGGCCATGGCGAAGCCCGGGCCGTTCCCGACACCGCCATGCTGTCGGCCGGGGTGAGCGCCCAGGCGCCGACCGCTGCGGCGGCGCTTGCCGCCAACACCGCCCGCATGCAGACCGTGCTGGCGGCCCTCAAGAAACAGGGTGTGCCGGACAAGGATATCCAGACATCAAATTTCTCGATCTCGCCCCAGTATGCCAGCGGCAACGGCCAGGCGCCGCGTGTCACCGGCTATCAGGCCAACAACCAGGTCGAAGTGCGGCTGGAGGATGTCAGCAAGTTGGGTGTCACACTGGATGCCCTGGTGACGGCGGGCGCCAACCAGATGAATGGCCTCAACTTCTCAATCCGGAATGACACGGCGCTTCTGGCCCAAGCGCGGGCAGCGGCCGTGTCGGAAGCCCGCGCCAAGGCCGAAACCTTTGCGAAGGCCGCAGGTGTGAATCTGGGTTCGATTCTTTCCATAGGTGAGAGCAGCAACGATGTTCCGCGGCCGATGTACCGAATGGAATCAGTAATGGTAACAGGGTCACGAGTGCCTACGGCACTGGGCGAACAGAGCGTCAATGCCGACATCACCATCGTCTGGGAGATCAAGTGAACCCGTTATTGGAAGACTGGACCGCGCCGTTCGGCGCCCCGCCCCTCGACCGGATCCGGCCGGAGCATTTCATCCCGGCCTACACCCAAGCGCTATCCGATCATGACGCGGAAATTGCCGGCATCGCAGGCGATCCCGCGCCGGCCGATTTCTCCAACACCATCGTCGCACTGGAAAGAAGCGGGAAATTGCTGACCCGGATCGATGCGGTTTTTTCCGCCTTTTCTGGGTCGGCCACCAACGATGCTCTCCAGGCCATCGAGATGGAGATGGCGCCCCGCCTGTCGGCGCACTGGACCGCCATCTATTTGAATGCCGCGCTTTTCGCCCGGCTCGATGCGGTCTGGCGGCGGCGCGATGAATTTGGTCTTGATCCGGAATCGCTGAAGGTTCTGGAACGCATTCACCTGGATTTCGTCCGTGCCGGCGCCCGGCTTTCGCCAGAGGCCCGCGCGCGGATGGATGAAATCAACCAGCGCCTGGCGACGCTTTCCACCGAATTCTCCCAGAATGTTTTGGCGGATGAGGATTCTTATGTCGAGCCGCTCAGCGAAGACCAGGTTGCCGGCGTGCCCGCCTCTTTGCGCGACGCACTTGCCGCCACCGCCACGGAGCGCGGCGTGGAAGCGCCTTATGCCGTGACGCTTGCGCGATCCAGCATCGAGCCCTTTCTTCAATCTGCCAGCAACCGCGATCTGCGCGAGAAATTGTTCAAGGCCTGGATCCGGCGCGGCCGTAATCCCGGCGCCCATGACAACAGTGCCGTGATGGCCGAAACGCTTTCCCTCAGGGCGGAGAAGGCGCGGCTTTTGGGTTACGAAACCTATGCCGCCTACAAGCTCGCCGACAGCATGGCGGGCACGCCCGCCCGCGCTCGCGCCCTGTTGGACAAGGTCTGGGCCCCTGCCCGCAGGCGCGCGCTGCAGGAACAGGACGCCTTGCAGGAATTGGTGGCGGAGGAAGGCGGCAATTTCCCACTGGCGCCCTGGGACTGGCGCTACTATGCCGAAAAGCTTCGCCAGCGCCGCTACGATTTCGACGACGATGTGCTGAAGCCTTATCTGGCCCTGGACAATATGATCACGGCGGCGTTCGACACCGCGGGCAAATTGTTCGGGCTCACATTCCGGCCGCGCTCCGACATCCCCGTCTATCATCCGGATGTGCGTGTGTGGGAAGTCTGGCGGGAAGGCAAGGCCATCGGCCTTTTCTATGGCGATTATTTCGCCCGGTCCGGCAAGCAGGGGGGCGCCTGGATGTCTTCGCTGCGCGACCAGGAAAGTCTGGACGGCGATGTGCTGCCGCTGATCACCAACAACTGCAATTTCATCAAGGGCGATCCGGCGCTGCTTTCCTTCGATGACGCCCGCACCGTGTTTCACGAATTCGGCCATGCCCTGCACGGATTGCTGTCTGAGGTGCGCTATCCGCGCCTCTCCGGCACCAATGTGGCGCGCGATTTCGTTGAACTGCCGTCGCAACTGTTCGAGCATTGGCTGGAGGAGCCGCAGGTGCTGTCCCGCTTCGCCCGGCATTACCGGACTGGCGAACTCTTGCCGGCGGCGCTGTTGGACAAGCTGATCGCCGCGCGCCATTTCAACCAGGGCTTCCAAACGGTGGAGTTTTTGGCGTCTGCTTTTACGGACCTGGATTTCCACAGCAAAGATTTGGAAAATTACGATCCTTTGGCATTAGAGACCGCATCCCTGGCGGCGATCGGCATGCCGGGCAGCATCGTCCCACGCCACGCAGCCCAGCATTTTGGCCATATTTTCGCGGGCGAAGGCTATAGCGCGGGCTATTATTCCTATCTCTGGTCCGAGGTTCTGGATGCCGACGGCTTCGAAGCTTTCAGGGAAGCCAAGGATCCTTTTGCGCCCGCTCTTGCAAAGAAATTACATCAGCATATCTATTCAGCCGGTGGGACGCGAGATTTTACAGAAAGCTACCGTAGTTTTCGTGGTCGTGACCCAGAGATAGAGGCCCTGCTCAAAGGCCGGGGATTGGAGACCAACTGATGCGTAAATCGACCGCCATGCTTTTCGCCGCCGCCGCCCTCGTCGGATTTTCCGGCATCGCGTCCGCCGCGCCCGCCCCGAAAATGCCGTTCAACACGATGGCCGAGCTGCCGATCGTGGAGAAGCACGTCTATGACGAAGACGCCAACGCCGACAAAGTCGTCGACGAAGCCCTGGCGCGCGCCAAAAAGAACAACAAGCTTCTTCTGATCGATCTGGGCGGCAACTGGTGCCCCGATTGCATCATCCTCCACAATATTATGGAGGTGCCGGAGATGAAGAAATTCATCGACGCGCATTACGAAGTGGCGCTGGTCGATGTCGGCCGCTTCGACAAGAATCCCCAGATCGGCGCCCGCTATGGCTACAACACCCGGCTGAAGGGCGTGCCCACGGTCCTGGTGGTCGATCCGAAGACCAACAAGGTGATCAATGGCGAACGCGTCTTTGCGCTCTCCACGGCCCGCAGCCAGACGCCGCAGGACCTGGCCGACTATCTGGCGCACTGGACCGATCCCAATCCGCAGTAACCGCCTGATGTGAGACAAACGAAAAGCCGCGGACCAAATCCGCGGCTTTTTCTTTTGCGGCAAGCCACAAATCAGCGCGCCGCCACCTGCCGCACCGCCATGCCGGGCTCCAGCATGTGGTCGATCACATGCATCACGCCATTCTTGTCATAGACGTCATAGATGGCGATGTCGGCGGTGGCGCCTTTCTCGTCCATCAAAATCACATTGGTGGGACCGTTCATGCGGGCCACCAGCACCCCGCCTTCCACGGTGCGCAGCTTGGCCTGCCCGCCGCCTTCGCCGATCGCCCTGAGCAAAGCTCTGGAATCGTACCGCCCCGGCACCAGCAGATAACCCATCATGCGCGCCAGCTGCGCCTTATTCTCTCCCACCGCCCGGGCCGGCAGGGTGGAGAGCGCCACATTGGTGGGCGCAAAAAGTGTGAACTGCCCATCGCTTTTCAAGGCGTCCGCAACGCCGGAATCCCTGAGTGCCGCCGTCAATGTCGTGTGCTCGGGCGAAGCTGCGATGTTTTCCAAGAGATTGCGGTTCGCCAGCATTGCCTGGCCGCCGATCATGGGATTCATCACCCCGCCAGTGGCATCCACAATGGCTTTGGGAGGCGGCGAATAGCCCTGGTGCGAAACCGCACCCACCGCGCCGCCGATCATCATCGCGGCGGCGCCGGCAAATCCTGCAGTCATCGTCCGCTTCATGGGAGACCCCATTACGACCTGTCCATGAAAACGGACGGGCGAGACCGGCGTTCCGTATCTGGCGGAATTTGTGGCGGCGAAAAATCAGCTTTCCAGCGCTTCGCGCTTCATCTCCAGCGCCAGCCACAGCTCTTCATTGGCGTCGCGCTTGGCTTTTAAGTCTGCCAACTCAGCCGAAAGCATGGTGAATCTGGCGGCATTCTTGGCGTAGAGCTGGGGATCGGAAAGTTCCGTCTGCAAGGCCGCGATCTGCTTGTTCTGGGCTTCGATCTGGCCTGGCAGGCTTTTGAGCGCGTGCTGGTCGGAAAATGACAATTTGGCGACGGTTTCGCGCGGCGGCCGGGCGGACGCAGGCTTTCTGTCCTCGCCCTTGGCTTGCGGCTTTGCGGCGGGCTTGGCCACACCCTGTCCCCGCTGGGCCACCATGTCGGAATAGCCGCCGGCATAGACCGAAAAACGCCCTTCGCCTTCCGACATCACGATCATGGTCGCCACCCGGTCCAGAAAATCGCGGTCATGGCTCACCACTAGCGCGGTGCCCGGATAATCGCCCACCACCTCTTCCAAAAGATCCAGCGTCTCCAGGTCCAGATCGTTGGTGGGTTCGTCCAGCACCAGGAAATTGGACGGAATGGCGAAGAGCCTGGCGAGCAAAAGCCGTGCGCGCTCGCCACCCGACAGGACCTTGACCGGCGTGCGCGCCTGGGCGGGGGTGAAAAGGAAATCCTGCATATAGCTGACCACATGGCGCGGCTTGCCGCCGACAAAGACGGTGTCACTGCCGCCGCCGGTGAGCGCGTCGGCGAGATTGTCTTCCGGGTGCAGGGCGGCGCGGTTCTGGTCCAGCTTGGCCATTTCCAGGCCTGTGCCCAGCTTCACATTGCCGGCATCGGGTTGAAGTTCGCCGGTCAGAAGCTTGATCAAGGTCGTCTTGCCCGCGCCGTTGGGGCCGACAATGCCGATCCGGTCGCCGCGATGAATGCGCAAATTGAAATCGCGGATCACCTGCTTGTCACCGAAGCTTTTGGCGACGCCTTTGGCATCGATCACTTTGGTGCCCGATGGGCCACCTTCCAGCGCCTCCATCTTCACCGTGCCCATGCTTTTCAATTCTTCGCGGCGGCCTTTGCGCAAGCTGTTCAGCCGCGCCAGACGGCCCTGGTTGCGCTTGCGCCGGGCGCTGCGGCCATGGGCGAGCCAATCCAGTTCGTTGGCGATCTTGCGGTCGCGTTTGTGGCGCTCGATTTCTTCCTGTTCCAGAACCGTGTCGCGCCAACTCTCGAAAGCGCCGAAGCCCTGGTCCAGCCGCCTTGTCTGACCCCGATCCAGCCATACCACCGCGCGGGACAGATTTTCCAGGAATCGCCGGTCATGGCTGATCAAGACCAGCGCGCCGCGCATGGATTTGAGTTCGCTTTCCAACCATTCGATGGCAGGCAGATCCAGATGATTGGTGGGCTCGTCCAACAGCAGGATGTCGGGCCTGGGCGCCAGCACCCGCGCCAGCGCGGCCCGGCGCGCTTCGCCGCCCGACAGGTTCGACGGCGTCTCCTGGCCGGTCAGCCCCAGATGGCCCAGCAGATAATAAGCCCGGTTGGGGTCATCGCCCGGCTGCAGCCCCGCCTCCACATAATCATGGGTGGTGGCATAACCGGAGAGGTTTGGTTCCTGCGGCAGATAACGGATGGTGGCGTCGGGCTGGGCGAAATGCTCGCCGCTGTCTGCCTCGATCATCCCGGCCGCGATCTTGAGCAGGGTCGATTTGCCCGAACCGTTGCGACCCACCAAGCACAAGCGCTCGCCTTCACCCACGCTGAGTTCCGCGCCGTCCAGCAAAACGGTGTTGCCGAAGCGGATATGGATATCCTTCAGGAAAAGCAGAGGCGCCATGGCGGGCTTGTCTTACGCCCCGGCCCCGCAATCAAGCGGAAAGATAGGCGCTTAAGGCGGGGAATGCGTCGCGGCCAGATAATCCACGATCAGGGCGGCATCCGCGTCGCTGACCGGC